>MTLC01001733.1_pt2 | contig 24015 bp, 21 predicted proteins | sample 1982451 | NCBI WGS metagenome assembly MTLC01 (sample SAMN05710165, study PRJNA340218) | biofilm metagenome | isolation source: sample SPH anode biofilm adapted to +100 mV | place: USA | collected 2012-02-03 | reverse complement strand
TGATATTGTTGGTTATTTTCGGAAGGCATGGCGATTGCCCTTAAACTCCTGTAAAAAATTCTCACCGATACATCCCGGCGACTGGTTCTGCTCTATGCGGGTAGTTGTGATTTTGCAAACTATTCTTACAGCAGTGAGTCGATGGTTTGCCTGAATTCTCCGTGGAGGGAATTGTAGAAAGTGCAGAAACGAAATGGTGCTTCCAAAGTACGGCTGCGCCCTATGGGTCATCGGACGTCTAAAGATGGCACCATTTCGTTTCGTTTTTATTGGGTTGGGGGTAAATTACAGGGATGTAACTTGACTGGACCAGCTTGATGAAAACAATCGTTCCGGTGTTTTTGGCATGCACATTGGGCGTCGAAGACGCACCACCCCCTTTGTGATTCCTGGTGTTTCTGGATCAGATCCCTGAACGCTTGCGCGATCGAGAACGACTCTCCTCTAAGGGAGATGATTCACGATGAATGCCGCTATTAGCGACAGAGCATCTGTGAATGAAAGGATAATTCACATACTACAAGACCTGATGCCACAGTCAATACTTTTTTATTGCAACATACTGTTTTTATTTGTCTAGTTGACATTATACACATTTTAAGTGTGCGCTGGATGATTCATACTATGATCCATAAATCCAACGAACTCTTCGGCTCTTTAACAGTTCATATCAAACTCAGCGGGAATAAATCATGGTAGTTTTCAGGCTGGAATGTCCCAATAGTGTCTGAATAACACGAATATCGTAGCCGGCATGTAACAGATGAGTGGCGAGCGAGTGGCATAAAGTATGGGCAGTGACCTTTTTAGGATTTTTTGCAACTTCTCATCAAGATACACCCCGTAATATCCTGCAGCCGAATCCTGGTCACGACGTTTTGAAGCAGGGTAAGAAAAGTTTACATCATAAATGTATTGCGAAGCGGCAACCACACTGGATGTTTTTGATTGCAAAATATCCCGCACCACAAGAAACCGGGTTAAATTGCAACGCCTCAACAGCTGCAAGCAACGTCGATATTTTTTACACTTCACGTCGATATTTTTTACACCATACGACAGAAAACATAGCCGAGTTTTAATTAAACAACATATACCAAAACACTAACTACTATTATTACTTAGCGTTACGCAATACGTTACTTGGGCACATAAAAAGCAACGCATTGGCATCTATACTGCAAACAAGAGGTACCCGCAGGGTATCGCAACCAAATACTGCATTGCCATGAATATCATCTCCCCGCCTTAGCCATAAAAAGCTGAATTGTTAGAAATTAGGCGTATTCGATTTGGATATAAGTCAGATATGGATTGCCATACTTTACAAGTTTACTCTTATTAAACATTACATATTGACATTCTACCATATTGTGCGTAGATAAGTACGTTGGCATTAAAGAGTTATTAAGTACGTCAAATAGCGTACACCAATTCTAGGTTTTGTTTTAATTATTAAGTGAAGTCTATAAAGACGAGGCATCCCATGAAAGTAATCAAGTTTTTCTCCTGCATCATCGGCATCTCGGCCCTGTTGACCTTTCTAGCTGTCGCCCCAGCCGAGGCACTCAGCTACAACAGTACGCCTCTGGTTTCCCCGGCTAGCACTATGAAAATCGATGATTATGCGTTATTTTCCTTTACGGCGCCACCTATCAACTTCACCAGTGCCAACCTGAAACTGAATGTTATCAGCATGACAAATGCCGTTACCGGCTTAGGCGCCACCCCTCCACGTGGTCAGCTGTATGACGACACAACAGGAAACTACCTTTTCTCCACTGATTTCCATCTTGGATTGAATACCCTAAGTCTTGACAGCATACTCGGCGAATTGAGAAGTTCCGGTTCGGCGGGAGTGAATTTATTTCTCTGGATGGATCGCGGTTCTATCACCATTGATTCCGTAATTCTTTCCGGCGCTGACGGAGCCGCACCGGTCCCGGAACCGTCCTCAGTAATACTTTTGGGAGCCGGCCTGCTGTTAGGAGCATTGTACATTCGAAAAACCCGTAAGAATGCTTTGATCTGACATAATTTGTATTTTAATCGATTAAACCGGAGGTTCACAATGGCTACAAAATTTTCCGCTTATATCCTGACCCTGGCACTGTTACTAACCGTGTCAACCGCCCATGCTCTCACACCAGCTTATGACAGTACGTTTTCTCCAGGTTCAACAACATTGAATTCCGGTGGTTACACCACTCTATCCTTCACCCCCACGCTGGGCTACTTCACCAACGCTATACTCAATCTCAATATAACGAACCTGACTAACGCCTCAATAACAATTGGACCGCGTTCACTTACTTCGCCACCTAGCGCCGAACTGTTCACCTCATCCGGCAACTACCTGATTACTACGGATCTCAAACTTGGTAGCAACAGCATTAACCTGACCCCGTATCTATCCGGCCTGAATCTCGCCAACAATACCAGCGGAATCAACCTGGGATTGTACATGGACCGTGGCAGTGTCACCCTTAACAACGCCCGACTGACCGGAACAGTTGCCCCAGAACCGGCCAGCATGGCGTTGGTCTGCGCCGGATTAGTGGCCCTGCCCTTTGCCAGACGCCTTAGAAAAACCATCAGCAAACGTACCTGATAAAAGTTAAATATAAGTTTTAACAGCCATGTGTCGCTGTAAGTGATGCCATGGCTGTTTTTTTAAGGAGAGTTGCGTGGCATTAAAAACGATGTTGAAGGTACTTCCAGCGATCCAGGTCTTTCTTATTTCGTTATGTCTTATGGCCTGTTTGTCAACTGTGGCCTTTTCACAAGATTACTTAATCGGCAGTCAGGATGTCATTAAGATTGCCGTATTCGAATATCCGGATCTGACCACCGAAGCCCGGGTCGGCGAGGATGGTAAGATCACATTTCCTCTGCTGGGCGAAATAACTGCCAAAAACCTGACCACCCGCCAGCTAGAGAAGAACATCGCCGAAAAGCTGGTTTCCGGCAATATCGTCAAAGAGCCGCAGGTAAGTGTTTTTGTGCAGAATTACCGCAATCGCAAGGTTACCATCATCGGCGAAGTCAACAAACCGGGACAATACGACATTTCTGGCCCCACCACCCTTCTTGATGTCATATCCCAGGCTCTGGGCATGAATCAGAATGCCGGCTACCAGCTCACCGTATTCCGCAAGAATCTCACAAACGGCAACAAGGAAAACACCACCAAAATCAACGTCGATGTTGACCGTCTGCTAAACGGCGGCGACATGTCCCAGGATATCGAGCTACAGAACGCCGACTTGATCTATGTACCCAAGGCCATCTTCTATATCTACGGTGAAGTAAACCGCCCCGGTGTTTACCGACTGGAAAAAGATATCACTGTCAAGAAGGCCATCGCCCTGGCAGGGGGCCTGACCCCCAAAGGGTCCCAAAACCGCATGGAGATCACCCGCAAACAGGGTGAATCAGAAACCACCCGGAGCTGTGATATCAACAGCCATCTCCAGATCGATGATGTGGTCATGATCAAGGAAAGTATTTTTTAGAGCATAGCGAGACTTGTAACTCTCACTATAAGCGAAAGGATCACCATGCAACTGCAGGATTTCTGGCGCATCATCAAAGAACGACGAAAAATCGTGCAACTGGCATTTTTCACCACAGTTATCACGACTCTGGTCGCCTCTCTGCTCTGGCCAGCCAAATACGAAAGCACGGCAACGATCATGCTTGATTATGACAGCAGCAACCCTATGAACATGAGCATGGTTGCGCCTCAGGCATTGACCTCGGTTGAATATGTAAATACCCAGATCGAGATCATTAAGAGCCGCCGTATTGCCGAGGGGGTGGTCGATCTACTCAAACTAGACAAGACCCCGCAGGTAATTGAAGACTTCAACAAGGCCAAGGAGGTTAACCCGCTCTTCTTCTGGCGCAGCACACAATCGGTGGATATCAAGCGCTGGCTGGCTGACGAATTTCTGTCAAAATACGTAAAGGTTGAGCCCGCCCGCGATTCCCGTTTTCTATACATCAAATTTTATTCCTCCGAACCGGTTTTTTCAGCCGCAGTGGCCAACGCCTTTGCCAAATCCTACAACAACTACAACCTGGAGCTGAAAGTTTCACCATTCAAGGAAGCCGGAAAATGGTTCTCTGAAAAAATGAAGGACGCCAAGGGCCAATCCGACAAGGCCACCGAACAGTTGCGCGAGTACCAGCAAAAGAAAGGAATTGTCGCCCAGCAGGGCGTCGTATATGACGACGCGCTTCAAAGGCTCGACCAGATCAACAAGGAACTGGCAGCAGCCAAGGCCAGATCCTACGAGACCAGGGTGGCCCTGAAACGGCTCGAGGACAGCAAGGGCAATTACGAAAGCCTTCCAGAGGTGCTCTCCAACAGCTTTATCCAGGGACTAAAAACGGAAAAGGTCAAACTGGAAACCCAGCTTACCGAACTTTCGAGCAAGGCCGGCACCAAACATCCCCAGTATATCCGGCTTAAATCAATGCTCGACACCCTCAACGCAAAACTTGGCAACGAGATGCAGACCATAGTCAAATCCCTGAAACAGGAAAACATATCCGCCGGGCAGCGCGTCATCTCACTCGAAGCGGCGGTGGCCGGTCTGAAAAAGCAGTCAACCGCCACCAACCTCTCACGTTATGAAATGGATTCCCTCAGCCGGGAATCGGAATCCTCCAAACAGGCCTACGATCTGGTTTTGAAAAAATTCAGCGAGAGCGCGCTACAAAGCGACATCAACCGAACCAACGTCTTTCTGGTTGACGCCGCCGTTCCGGCCCTCAATAAGTACAGTCCCAAGATCAAGCTCAACTTGGCGTTGTCGATTTTCGTCGGATTGTTCCTGGGCGTGGGGCTGGCTTTTTTCTTCGATTACCTGGACGACACCATCAAGAGCGCAGAGATGCTGGAGCGGCAGTTTGGGCTGCCTGTGCTTGGCACAATTACCAGTAAAGCCTGGTAAAAGTGAGAATAGAAACGTTATGAGTCAGGCGTGAGATGTTACGTCTTACATCTCACGTCTCTCGTCTTTCATCACCTGCCACGCGGATAAGGATATCAAAATGACGTCAATGCAACTTGTAAAAAAAAACATAGAGAACATCGAAGGTTCATCCATAGGGCGCATCCTGCTCCAGGCAGGGCGGCTGACAGAGCAGGACATGAACCGGATCGTCGCCCTGCAAAGCAAGGAGCAGATTCTGTTCGGCGATGCAGCCGTAGCTCTAGGCATCCTGACCGAGGAAGATGTGCGCTGGGCTTTGGCCAGCCAGTACTCCTATCCTGTCGTCGCCAGCGATGACACATCGCTGTCCCGCGAGCTGCTGGTGGTACATGACCCGTTCAGTCCGCAGGTTGAAACTTTTCGCACAATCCGCAGCGGACTCCTGCTTTCGGGGGTCGGCACCCTGGTCAAGACCCTGGCGATACTGAGCCCCGGGGAAGAGGAAGGTCGAACCTTTATCGCTGCCAATTTAGCTGTCGTCTTTGCACAGTTGGGATCACGCACCATCCTGGTGGATCTGAACTTCAGAAAACCGAGGGTACATGGTGTTTTCCAGCTTAAGAACAACACCGGCGCCAGCAGCCTGATCATCAAGCGGGCGCTGATGGAACAGGCAGTACAGCAGACCTCCATTGATGGTTTGGATGTACTCACCTCCGGCCCCAAGCCCCCCAATCCGCTGGAACTGCTCAGCTGGCAGGACACCAGAGACCTGATTGCCACCCTTCGGGAAAGCTACGATGTGGTTATCATCGATACCCCGGCCTTTTCCAAAACCGCCGATGCGCTGCACATCGCCGCGCTGTGCAACGGCAACCTGCTGGTGGCCCGCAAAGGGATAACCGGCCTGAGCGCCTTCGGACAGCTCAAAAAACAGCTGGATGCAACCGGTGCCAAGATTCTGGGGTCGGTGGTGAATGAAGTGGCGGCAAACCGCTAGAGACATTTCAGCCACGACCAGAAGTAGGCGCTCCCAAGCTACCCAGACTTACAACGGCGGACAAAAGGCTTGTAAATGTTTAAAGGCGTTTCAGGGTTTGGCCAAATAAGTGTTAGGTTTTGTCCGGCCATGTAAATATATGTTGGAGAATCAACGATGAAATTCACTCTTAATATTATAATTATGATTTTTGCTCTCTCCTTCTCCGCCTGCGGCAAAGGCGACATCTCCGATTCAACCCAGGTACTGGCACGGGTGGGTGACAAAGAGATCACCACCACCTACTTCGATCGCCAGATCGGCAGTTTGCCGGAGTCGGTACAGAAACTGACCAGCAACGGCGAAGGCAAGAAGGCCGTTCTGGAGGCTTTGGTGAATCGCGAACTGATATATTCCGCCGCGCTCGACAAGAAGCTCGACAAGAGCGCTGACATGCAGAAAAAACTGGAGGATCTGAAAAAAGAGCTGATCGTCAACACCTATCTCCAGAACCAGGTCATGGGGAAGATCACGGTTGACGACAAGGAAGCCGATAACTTCTACAACAGCAATCCCACTGAATTCAAAAATCGTGAGGAAGTTCGAATCAGCCAGATCGTCGTGCCGGATGCAGATAAGGCCGCAGAGATTGAGCAGAAGCTGAGCATCCGCCGTGAATTCGGTGACCTGGCCCTAAACCACTCCATTGACAAGTCCAGCGCCGCCCGCAAAGGGGATGTAGGCTGGTTCACCCGCAAAAAGCTTCCGGAGAATGTGCGCGACAGCATCTTCAAGCTCAAGGTTGGTGAGGTCAGCAAACCGTTCAAGATCGGCGACAACTACGAGATTTATCACGTCACTGATCGCCGTGCGGTTTCCTATACCCTCGACCAAGTAAAAGACGCCATCAAGGCCCAGCTGTTCAACGAGAAGAGCCAGAAACAAATCAAGGTATTGGTGGATGGGTTGAAGAAGACGACCAAGGTGCAGGTGAATGAAGCGCTTTTGAAGTGATACGGGAAGGCTGTAAAGCATTTTAGCCACCGCCAAAAGTAGACTTTAAATAAATACCGAAAGATCAGCAGGAAATACGCGTTGAAGCATTCATGAAGGAAAACAAGATAACAACAATTGGGCTTAACGAGACAGGCCATACATCTGCCGTCTCCCATTTCGAGGTTACAAATCGTTTCCCGTCTCCCGTCACACTTCTTACGTACCTCGCCTTCGTGGCCCTGTTTGTTCCGACGTTTTACAAGTTGTTCACTTACGGCTGGAAACAGGCGGATTACAGTCATGGCCCGCTGATTCTGATTGTATTTATCTGGCTTGTCTGGAAGAACCGGGATATTTTCCCACTGCCTGGCGATAATGGTCTGCAACTGGGCTCCATGGCGATGCTGATTTTCGGCCTTTTGCTGTATACGTTCGGCGTGACCAACAGGGTACTGATGTTCGAGACAGGCGCGCTCATACCGGTTTTGCTAGGTGCAGCAGGTTTTCTTCATGGACGGACCGCCTGGCGCTTGTTGCTTTTCCCGGCACTGTTTCTCCTTTTCCTGGTGCCGCCGCCGCTGTTCTTTATCGATTTCGTAACCTCACCCCTGAAAAGGCTTGTGGCTGCCGCTTCTGTTCCGATTCTCAGCCTGATGAATTACCCGGTGAGCAGGGATGGTGTTCAACTGTTCATAGGTGATTATTCAATCATCATCGGCGATGCCTGCAGTGGACTGCGTTCATTGGTTTCGCTGCTGGCCGTGGGGGCTCTGTATGCCTGGCCGAAGAAGTTTTCTGGTTTAAAGAGGTCGGTTCTCTTTCTTTCGATCATCCCAATCGCCATTGCTGCCAATGTTGTACGATTGGTTCTCCTGGCGCTGATTACCTTTTATCTGGGCGATTCAACCGGACAGAAGTTTTTTCATGACTACTCGGGTTTCTTTCTTTTCATCTTCTCCCTGATGGGCCTGGTTGTTGTCGATGTTCTGCTGGATCGAAGGGGTACCGGTGACGCTCAAGCATAGCTACAAACTTATCATTCTGCTCTGCCTGTTTGGTGCAACCGGGCTATTTGCATATTCCGTAACGATTAAAAAAGTTATCCCGGCACAACAGGCCGTTGATCTCTCAGGTATACCCGTACAGATCGGGCCATGGCACATGACCAGCCAGAAGCTGCAAGCGTCATCGTTTGAAAAGAGTTTTTTGAATGATGTACTGTTCAGGGTCTATGAACGCCCGGATGGGAAGGTCGTTGCCCTGGCAATTGCCTACGGCGCCGACCAGCGACAGAACTTCAGCATCCATGTGCCGGAGGGGTGCTACCGGGCAGAAGGGTATAATGTCACATCGCTGGGGCTGACCCGGCTTGCCGCGCCGGATTTGCAACTGAAGCAGATGTTTGCACAAAAAGAAAAGGCCACTGAATCAATCCAATACTGGATTGTCCTGAACGGCAAAGTTGTGACCAACCATTTCGAACGGAAGTTTAAGCAGATTTACTACAGCCTGCTTGGTGCCAGAGCCGGAGGGGTGTTGGTAAGGGTTTCCTCCCTGACGCCGCCACAAAACAACAGCACGCTGGATTTTGATGTTCAGAAGGACTTTATCGCTGCGCTATATGGGGCGGTGAATGGTGAACAAAGTAAGCTGCTGTTTGGGAATAGTGAAATCAGGTGAGATGTAAATCATAAGAAGTAAGAAGTAACTTCTTATGATTACTGCGTCTCATTCTCAGACAGTGGTCTTTGTGTATGATTCCCTCCTAGCAACGCAAGCAAGAGAGCTGGCTACGACATTTGATTTAGTATTTGGAGCTGTTGATGTCTCTTTCGAAGAGAGCAAAAAATAACTTTCTGTGGCTTTTTTTAAGTGAGGTCGTGTCAAAAGGCCTTGCTTTTGTTGGGAGTCTATATCTTGCTCGCATGCTAGGTAAAGAGGGTTTCGGTTTATTTTCCCTTTCTCTGGCTGTAGGCACTTATTTATGGATAATTGCAGATCTAGGGATAACAGGTTATGGGACAAGGGAGGTTGCGAAAACACCAGAACTTAAATCTGAATTGTACAGTATTCTAAATTCTCTGCGAGTGGTTGTTTCATTGGTTCTTTTTATTCTTTTAATAGGTGCACTGTACGTCCTACCCATGTCGGCGGTAAATAAAAGTGCTTATATAGCCGGTGGATTTTTTGTAATTGGATCTGCTCTTTCACCTGACTGGGTAGTACGTGGCCTTGAAAAAATGCAGTATTTCGCCTTTGGTAGCCTTACTACGTCTGTTACATTTATTGCCGGAATCCTATTGTTCGTAAATGACTTAAATGATACGGTTAATGCATCTATTGTCTATTCCGTATCATTGCTTATTGGCAGTTTAATGCTTATGACAATAACTTCGATTCAGCTTGGGCTAAAGTTTTCTTTTAAAATAACACCGCAGTTATGGAAAAAACATATTAAAGAGTCTCAGTTCTTTGCTATGAATGTCGGCTTTTCTACATTCTCAATATTTATGCCGTTTATTTTTTTGGGAATTTTTTCCTCAACCGAAGATATCGGTTTGTTTTCCGCTCCGCACCGCCTTATTACATTGATGATGCGAGCCGGTGGCATTGCCATATCAGCGCTATATCCTGTTCTTTCAAGTTCTTATTTTAGTGATAGAGTTTTGTTTGAAAGAATGGTCGAACGTTTTCAGTTTACAATGTTAGTTATTTTGGTTCCTGTCTGTATTAGTGTTGGTCTATTGGGTAAAAACATCCTCTCTCTATTGTATGGCAAGACATATGCGTCAGGTTATTTAATTCTCTTATTGTTGACATTCTTCGTTTGTATAAATCTTTTACGCGGAAGTACTAACAACGCGCTTGCTAGTGCGGGTTTCCATAGGCCATGTATGGTAGCTTCCGGTTACGGGTTGGTAGTAACTTTAGGCGCATCCTTTGTTCTGATCCCTGGATTGGCCAGCACTGGTGCCGCTATATCAGTTCTTGTTGGAGAATTAGTAGCATTTATTTTTACTACAAGAATTTATTCAGCAAATATATCTTGCAGGACTATTATTAATACAATGTCAGCTAAAGTTGTCATTACTGGTTCACTAATTGTAATAGCTGATTTGTCTCTTAGAGGTTTTTCCAGCTTAGCCGGCTGTCTTGTTTGTATTTGTATTTACTGTGCAGCACTGTATAGGTTTGGTTTGATACAAGCAGACACATTGATATCAATCAAAAAAACAATACGCGCATAAATATATCAACTGTTTATAATTATATACGGGAGCAGATCCATTGGGATGTAATTCAACTAGTAAAATTAGAATCGATAGTATTGCTGACAGTTACCTTTGCACTGGCTGCGGCACATGCTATGGAATCTGTCCTGCTGATGCTATTAAATATGAATTGAATGAGCGAAAAGGTCGGAATGTATTTAATGTTATCAAAAGTGAATGTGTGCAGTGCGGTCAATGTTATTCTGTTTGTCCAGGCAAAGGATTAAATATAGATGATCAAAATCATTTATTGTTTGGTAAATTACCTAAAAACCCATTCCTAGGGAATTATATACAATGCTACACTGGCTTTGCTAGTAACAATTTATTGCGATACAAAGCGACTTCAGGTGGGACTACTACAGCACTACTCAATTGCGCCTTGTCATGCCACCTAGCAGATGGTGTTATATCAACGCATTTTCCTGAGTCAAACCCTACAGAAACTGAACCTTTTATTGCTTATGACACTGTCTCGCTTAAGAGGTCAATTGGTTCAAAATATTGTCCTAGTTCCGTAAATACAATATTAAAAACTATTCTTAAAGAAAAAAAACGTTACATAATCGTTGGCCTTCCTTGCCACATACACGGCATCAGGTTGGCACAACAGGCAAATCAGCAAGTTAACAAACTTGATCTAGTGCTAATATCACTTTTTTGCGGAATGAATTTTGATTATCGTCACATAAGATGGCTTTTCCGATACTTTGGAGTTGACAGAGAGGATGTTGTTGATTTGTCGTACAGAACAAATGGCTATCCAGGAAACATGGTGATTGACAGGCAAATAGGTGACAAGTTTACATGTAGTATCGAAGAATATTCTATCGAATCAATGAAAGCTTTACGTTGTACGGTGTGCCCTGACACCTTTGGCGAATTTGCCGATATTTCAATCGGCGACGTTTGGCTTCCTGAGTTTTCCAAAGAAGATCATGGCCAAAATATGATTATTGCTCGAACTCCAAAGGGACAAAACCTGCTTCTTGAAGCTTCGAAAAACGGACATATACACTTAACTCCATCGACTCCCGAAAAAGCCCTGCAAACTAACGAAAGTGTTGCAAAATTCAAAAAAAACCTTTACGGCAGGATCTCATTTCTTCGTCTTATTACAGGCACTTCTCCCTGTTACACTCAGTCACAACTACCATCTTCAAGAATATTTGCGTTGCCAGAAGTCAAGTTTTATCTCAAACGAATTATCAAACACACACTGTTTTCAATATTACCACCTAGGCTAATTAAGGCATTTAGGCGGTGAAGTAGATAATATTCTGTATATTGTGCCTCTAGTACCGTCTGCAAACAGAGCGAAAAAGTGGGACAAGTTACATAAACATTCAAAGGAGATTTAACGTGTTCAAGATTCTGATTCCTGAAAAAATCCCTGCTCACAATAAAGGTGAAGAGGCTATATTCAGAGGCCTTATTGAAACTATAAAATTTATGGGTGAAACAAAGATATTTTTATATTCCAGGCATCCGGAATATGATGAGAAAGCCTATTCAGGCGAGGTTGAAATAATCACAGAAACACTCGTTCCGGTCACCGAAGATTCTAAAATGCAAAAAATTTGGCACCTATTATACAACGTGCCTATGCACTTGATTTTCGCAATTATATACAGAATAAACAGAAAACTGGCAATGCAGTTGTTTACCGGTAAATTGTGGCGAGTTTATGACGAGATAGATGTTGTTTTGGCAGCTCATGACAGTGCATTTGCAATCATGCACAATATACTTGTCCTATTCTGTAAGGTGATCAACAAACCTATAGCGATTTATGGAACAAGCATTTTGCCATTTTTGTACGAGCGCAAAGGAGTTAAATATTTAACATCGTTTTGTCTTCGGCATGCGGACTTGATTACAACGCGTGAAGAGATATCGTACGACTTATTAGTTAATAGAATTGGGGTCCCGCAAAAACGTGCTTTTTTGACAGCTGACATGGCTTTTCTTTTGAAGCCGGACAACAAGGAACAGTCAATCGATATCATGAAATCTGAAAAAGTTCCTTTTGGGGAAAGAAAGCTGATTGGCATGACTGTAGTTAATAAAACTGGAATTTTTAATACTATATCTATAGCTATTGATGAACATATCGCCATAATGACAAAGCTTGTAGATAGCCTTATAGATACTCTTGATGTCGATATAGTTTTTTTTCCGCATTCAATTGGACCGGACGAAGCGAATGACGATCGTGTGGCTGCCAACAAGATATTCCATCAAGCCAAAAACAAAGTTAATATCCATTTGATAGATGGTGATTACTCTGCGGCGTCGTTGAAAGGAATGATTGGTTGTTGTGATTTCTTCGTTGGCGAGAGAACTCATTCTGTTATTGGTGCTGTTTCAATGTTAGTTCCTTCAGTTGTTATTTCTCACCCTAAAGACTTCAGGACTATCGGCATTATCGGTAAAGCTGTTGGGCTTGAGAATCAAATTTATGACATTTCCAAGTTGACCTTTGAGACATTGAACTCCTTTGTACTGGGTAACTGGGCCGAAAAGGAAAATATCCTAAATGGCCTTGAGGTAATGATACCTACAGTAAAAGAGAACTCAGCGTTTAATGGCAAGTTGCTCAGTAACATGCTTAGAGATAGGGCATAAGGTCATGCAAGCGCCCTTCCAGTTGCGCTCAGACTCTATGTTTGTGCCGATAACGCTGATTATGTCCATTCTAACGGGCTTATTGCTGTCTATCTCAATGCCTTTGTATATCACCGCTACTATTGTTTTGATTTTTTGCATATTAATTGCAATGGTGTACAAGCCCTTTGTGGTGCTTATAATGCTCATATTGGCTAGGCCACTTATTGATGCACTGTCAACTGCTAAAGTTTCTCAGCATATCAATATACTTGGATTTTTCAGTGCTTTTTATATTCTATTTCTATTATTCTTATTGGTCACTAGGCGCGTTCCGAATTTATTATCTAATTCCATGCGTTATTTTTATGTTTTTCTATTCTTTTCAGCTGTTTCCATAGTATTTTCTGTGTCAGTATCTGAATCTATTTATATATATATTAAATTATTGTCGCTATGTTCTATTTATCTAGTTTGTTATAGTTTAATAGAATGTACCAAAGATGCGTTTATAATTTTATTATCTGTCATTTTGTCGTCCATTTTTCCAGTAATGTATGGATTTTATCAATGGTTTTTTAACCTTGGTAAAATCGACCCAGAATTTTCTAAACTTAGAATTTACTCAACATTTGCTCATCCGAATATGTATGCCTTTTATCTTGTGATCATAATATTGAGCATAATATATTGGTATTTCTTTGAAGAGGAATTCTACATAAAGACTCCACTCTTACTTAAGGCCATCATAGCGATTGTGGTTCTTATGCAATTACTGCTTACTTATACAAGGGGAGCTTGGATAGGGTTATTTGTTGGAGTCATGCTGCTCGCTTTTTTCATAAAACAGCTTCGATTGCCTATTTTTATTTTGTTAGTGTTATTAGTATCGATCTCAGCTCATAGTATTTTCGAAAGAGTTGCTGATCTGATTCAACCGGTTAACAGATATCACTTAAGTAGTTGGGGGTTTAGGCTTAAGCATTGGCAATCATTAGTATCAGCTACTATATTTAATCGTCCTATTCTAGGATATGGCCTGGGGCAGTCATTATATGTCGCACAAAAATACTCGTCATTCGTGCTTATTCCACATAACGACTATATTAGAATCTTTATCGAAACTGGTTTTTTAGGTTTCATAAGTTATGTTGTTTTTTGGTCTGATGTAATTCTGGATTTGTATAAAAAATATCAGAACAAAGCACATAATAAATCTGTAATTGTTTTGACTGTAATTGTGTTGTCAATGTTGGTTTGTTCTTTTGCTGATAACATTATTTTTTCTGTAACGATAGTTAGCTACTTATTTATAATGTTGGCTGTTGGACAAAAGGTTTATACCTTAAAGGAAAATACAGCATGCGCTCATTCCTAGCTGTCTCCTTGATGTCAATGCTTATTGTTACCAGTTCCGATGCCGTAGCCTACAATCAATCTTGGGAATCTATCCCACTTACAACAACTGATCAAAAACTGGCTGGCATCCCTGGTGGAGAAGGTATGCAGATGGTCTTTGGAATTTCATATGCGCCAAGCAATCCAAATGTCGTATATATGGTTACTGATACTTCTCAAGTATGGAAAAGCACTGATGGCGGCAAGTCATGGAAATTTAAGAATAAAGGTTATTTATCCAATGGTGGTATATCAATTGCGATTGATCCGCTAAATGAGAATATAATTTTTGCAGCAGGTTCCCAAGCCGAATCGAGCGAAAAGTCATCACCAGCTGACGGTATATATCTTTCTATAAATGGAGGGGATAAATGGACCCTAGTGAAAAAGAGTTCTTTTTTTAGGGGTAGAGAAGGGCAACATTTTATCTTTAGTGGTGTAGATAAAAAAAACAATCGGAGCAAAACAGTTTACGTTGGAACCCATCAGGACGGCTTATTGAAATCAGAAGATGGCGGGAAAAATTGGGAAGCATTAGGTTTGATGGGAATCAGGGTCTATGACGTAAAGAAATGGCGAGATAACCCGTTTGTAATTTTAATGGCAACAGAGAATGGGCTGATCTTCTGGGATGAAAAATCCGGCGAATTTCAAAATGCTGAAGCACGTGGCTTTCCGAAAACTGACTTACCAATAACAAACTTTGCACTTGATGCTAATAATCTGAATATCGTTTATATCGCTGCTCGTAAGGCGGGACTCTACAAAACTGACACCGGAGGAAAAAACTTTTACCGATCGGGCTTCGAACTGCCAATTGGGGTAGATTATGCCCAAATATCTTCTTGTTCATCAAACGGCAAAACCCGCCTATATCTCTCAGCAGATAATTACGGTGGACTCAATCCTTTTTGGAGCGATGATGGCGGCCAATACTGGCACACCCCAACAACAATCGATTCGTCTGGAGTGTCCTTAACAAAAAAAAGATATTTCTCCGCTCAAGTAACAATCAATCCAAATAAGTGTGAGGAAGCAATCACAAGCGCCAATGGCTACGACCGCGTTATTCGCACAATAAATGGCGGTAAAACATGGGAGTACTCTGGGAGCGGTTTTACTGGAGGGAGAGCTGGTGTTGGGCGCTCATCATTTTCTTTTGGTGATAATCTAGAGACAGTATTGTTGTTTCTAATCGACTTTGGTCCTGCTTTGTCAACAGATGGTGGAAAGACATTTTCGCTTCTAAACGTTCCACGTCGTGGTGTGACAACTACACCTGTAGGGGACATGACTGGGCAAACAATTGTATCTGCTGTAGGTCATTGGGGTCATCAAGCTCTCATTATTAGTAATGATCTAGGTAAAAGCTGGAAGGTGGTTCCTGATACTGAAGACGATTACCGCTTCATTTCGCTCCATCCGCAAAACAAAAACATTATTTACGCACAACGCTATGTCAGCTCGGATAAAGGTAAAAATTGGGACAAGCGTACTTATCCTATCCGTGCCTTCTATCCAGCAAACGGTGACGTCGTCTATTCGTTTGCCCCAGGTAGGGTGAAAGGCACTACTATTTTGATCTCTTCGGATCAAGGCCTTAAATGGACTGAGCCTTACCCCGCCTTGCCAGTTTATACTAAGGAAATCAACGAAATAGCTGTAAGCCCAACTGATAGAAATCGAATATACGTAGCATCAAATGATGGACTATACATCCTTGATAACGAGAAATGGGTAAAGCCAGGAGAAAACCACGGCATAAAAAAAGATGCCTTCAACCTTAATTCAATTCGATCTGTAGTGATTGATCCTAAGTACCCAAATATCGTCTACATTGGCAAATGGGCTCCAGGCAAAGGCCATTCCAATGGAATATTCCGTTCTATGGATTTTGGAAAAACCTGGACAAATATCACTTATAACCTTGGACCTGAATTCACGGCGTGGGCACTTGCTGTGAACCCTTATGACAGAAGCGTATATGTTGGTTCTTCACTTGGCACATGGCATTTATCGGCACCATAAATATAATGACTGAAATTTGGGAGTAAAATGAAAGTAGTACTTGCCAATAAGTTCTTCTTCGGAAACGGCGGATCAGAAACTGTTTTTTTTCAGGAACGTGACTTTCTATTACAATCTGGCATCGAAGTTGTTGATTTTTCAATGCGAAATGAGAGGAACATTGATAGCTCTTTCTCTGAATATTTTGTTCAAGAAAAGAGCTATAGAACTGAGTCCGCTGGTTTTGTCGCGAAAGCTGGAACTGCTGTATCTATTATTCACTCACGGGAATCAGTGCAAAAAATCAACCAACTGATTGCAAAAGAAAAGCCCGATGTCCTGCACTGCCATAACATTTATCACCAACTTACTCCTTCGATCATGAAAACGGCAAAACAGCTCGGCGTTAAAGTTGTGCTGACACTTCACGACAGTAAGGTCGTTTGCCCGGTCTATTCCAGACTCCGCCATGGGAAGCCCTGTTCAGATTGCCTACAAGGCAACTTTCACAATGTTGTCCGGCATCGCTGTGCTGGCGGTTCACTTGGCAAGAGTGTACTCTTGTATACCGAAGCGATCATCCAAAAGCTGATGGGAAGCTACGAAGCTGTTGATCAGGTGATTGTACCGAGCCGTTTCATGGGTGATTCAGTTACTCAGTGGCGCTTCCCCAGGGATAAGGTCACTCTTCTCTATAATGGCGTCGATTGTGGTGATGTGGCTGGGGAGATAGGGGATGCCGGATACATTTTGTTCCTGGGCCGTCTTTCTCCAGAAAAAGGACTCTTGACACTGGCTGCAGCTCAGGCTGGTACGTCGGTGCGGGTCATCGTCGCCGGCACAGGGCCATTGGATCAAGAGCTTCGGGAACAGTTTGCTGAACTGGAGTTTGTTGGGCACCAAAGCGGGGAACGATTGCAAAAACTGATTGGTGAGTCCTCTGCCGTGGTGGTCCCTTCCGAGTGCTATGAAAACTGCCCGATGTCCATTCTTGAAGCCATGTCGTACAGCAAACCGGTTATCGGCAGCCGTATCGGTGGGATTCCTGAACTTATCGCTGACGGAGAAACCGGTCTGTTGTTCGAACCTGGCAATGTTGAGGAACTTCGCGGTTGCCTTCTACAAATGCTAGCTAACCCGGAACTTCGTAAATCCATGGGGCAAGCAGGCCGGAAGCGCCTGGAAAGCCACTTCTCGCTCAAAGCTCATAATCAAGCATTATTGAAGATTTACCAGGATCTTATCTAGTCCCAAAGGAACAGGTCTCACATAATGAACAACAACCTCCAACTTCCCAAGGAAGTCTGCATTATCCTCACCTACCGCTGCAACGCCCGCTGCAATATGTGCGACGTTTATCAATACCCGACTAAACCCTCCGAGGAAATCACGGTCGAGGATATCGATAAACTCCCATCTGGTCTGCGCTTCATCAACATTACCGGCGGCGAGCCTTTTGTGCGCCAGGACATCAAGGAAATCGTCGAAGTGGCCAGGAAAAAGGCTGACCGCATCGTCATCAGCACCAACGGCTACTTTACCGACCGGATCGTCGACCTCTGCCAAACATACCCGGATACTGGCATCCGGATCAGCATCGAAGGGCTACAGAAGAACAATGACGATATCCGGGGCATCCCGCACGGTTTCGACCGGGGATTAAGGACCCTGCTCACCCTGCGCCAGATGGGACTGAAGGATATCGGGTTCGGAATGACGGTGCAGGACATGAACTGCAAGGACTTGCTCCCCCTCTATGACCTGGCGAACGCCCTGGGTTATGAGTTTGCCACGGCAACGCTGCACAACTCCCACTATTTCTGCAAACTTGACAACAAGATCAATGATTCGGAAATGGTCTGCGCCGAGTTTGAGAAGCTGATTGGCGAACTTCTCAAATCCAATTCCCCCAAGAAATGGTTTCGGGCCTACTTCAACTATGGCCTGATGAACTACATCAAGGGGAACAAGCGTTTTCTGAAATGCGAAATGGGGAGTGAGGCCTGCTTTATTGATCCCACCGGCGATGTACTGCCCTGCAACGGTATGAATGAAAAAATGCCGCTGGGGAATATCAAAACACAACCGTTCGAGGAAATCTGGAATAGTCTCGAAGCGGCCAAGGTCCGAAATTCGGTTAAATCCTGCACCAAGGAATGCTGGATGGTGGGCAATGCTGTGCCGGCTATCAAGAAGCATATAGACGTGCCGCTGCGCTGGATCATCAAAAATAAGCTCCGTGTTGCAGTGAAGCAAAAACCGAATGTATGTCTCCCTGATTGACCCTGGCGATGGATATGCAATGACGAAACAGGCAATGAAAATAACCGTCGCTGGTCTGCGCGGCTTCCCCAACGTCCAGGGGGGTATTGAAACCCACTGCGAGCAGCTCTACCCCAGGCTTTCCGGAAAAGGGTGCGACGTGACGGTGTTCACCCGCAGTCCGTATATGGATGCCGGTGCGACCACCCATAAGGGAGTCAGGCTGCACGCGCTCCCCAGCTCAACCAACAAGTTTCTTGAAACCGTACTGCACACCTTCCGCAGCGTGCTCAGCGCTCGCCAAATGTCACCCGACCTGCTGCATATCCACGCTATCGGGCCGTCGCTCTTTGCGCCTCTCGCCCGTGCGCTTGGAATGAAGGTTGTCGTAACCACCCATGGCCCGGATTACGAACGAGCCAAATGGAAGGGAGCGGCCAAAGCCTTCCTCAAGTTTTGTGAAAAAATGGGGATGTCCGGCGCCCATGAGGTGATCGCCATTGCGGACAATATTGCAAACGATATCCATCAGAAATATGGACGGACATCAACAGTCATCCCCAACGGCGTGGAAATCCCGATCCCACTTGAAACAACTGGGGCACTGCAACAGTTCGGCCTCGAAAAGGGAAAATACCTTCTGGCCGTCGGCAGGTTCGTACCTGAGAAAGGCTTTCACGACCTGATTGATGCCTTCGGTAAAGCTGGCCTGGATGGCCGGAAACTGGCCATCGTCGGCCGGGCTGATCATGCCGATGACTACAGCTCACGACTGAAGGAGCAGGCCGCCCTGAATCCCAACGTTGTGCTGACCGGTTTTCAGAAAGGGACACCTTTACAAGAGCTTTACAGCCATGCCGGGATATTCGTGATCCCGTCCTACTACGAGGGGTTGCCGATTGTCTTGTTGGAAGCACTGAGTTATGGCCTGCCGTGCATCGCCAGCGATATCCCAGCCAACAAGAATGTCAGACTTAATCCGGACAATTTCTTCCGAACCGGAGATATTGAAGACTTGGTCGGTAAATTGGCTGATTTCGCCAAGCGCCCGATAAGCGCAGAAGCCAGGAAGACACAGATCAACATGGTCGAACGTGACTATAACTGGGACACGATAGCCGCAGAAACGCTCAAGGTGTATGAGAAAGTTTTGAAGTGTTGAGTTTTGAAGATTTTCGTGTTGGGTTTGGGGCGTTGTGGGGGAAAAACTACACGTTTGCTTTGAGGATTAGCGGATATTTTCAGCAAAAAAAGACTAAAAGAGAAATCAGTATCGCGGAAGTTTGGATTTTGATTTGACGGACAGAGGATTTGCACCATGCTCAAACAACAGGACAGGTTAATCCATAAGATCGCCATCGCTGGCGATGCGGCCATCGTCGCTATTTCTTTCGTCTCCGCCTTTGCGCTCCGGGACGATTTCGATGCCAGCTTCCTGAACGTAATGCCGCCTTTTGCCGAGTACCTCCCGGCGATGGTACTGGTGATTCCTCTCTGGATAGCTCTGCTGATGATGTTCGGCGCCTACAACTCCATGCGCGATAAGAGCTTCGGCCGCGTCTTCTGGACCATCTTCGAGGCTTCCCTGCTGGCCATCCTGGTGTTTGCCGCCACAGCATTTCTGCTAAAGTTCAATCTGCTGTCGCGGACCTTCGTGCTGCTCTTCTTCGGCCTGACAGTCTCATTACTTACCATGTCAAAGTTGTTCGTACTGGAAATTTTGAGGAGTTTCCGCAGGCGTGGACTTAACTTCCGCTCCATGCTGATTGTCGGCTCCGGCCCCCGGGCCCGGGGCTTTGCCGAAACTGTCGAATCCCACCCAGACTGGGGCTTCAAGATCCTGGGCTTCATTGACGAGGAGGAGATGCTGGGTCGCGCGGTCGGTTCCGCCCGGGTGATCGGCGCCTTTGACGATCTGGCGCGCATTCTGGACGAAAATGTAGTGGATGAGGTTGTTTTCGTCATGCCGCGCAAATGGCTGGATAAACTCGAAAAGTCGATACAAATCTGCGAGAAGGTGGGGGTCAAGGCCACCATTTCGATTGATTTCTTCGATACGGCCATCGCCAAACCGGTCATCAAGGAACTGGATGGCTGGCCGCTGCTGACTTTTGATTCAACCCCCAACGACTTCCTTTTGCTCTCCCTCAAACGCTCTCTGGATCTGATCGGCTCGGGGCTCGGCCTGGCGATTCTGTCGCCGCTGTTTCTGCTGATCGGCCTGATCATCAAGATCTCTGCGCCGGGGCCGGTTTTTTTCCGTCAGATCCGCTGCGGAGTCAATGGGCGCACCTTCGAAATCCTCAAGTTCCGCACCATGATCGTGGATGCGGAAAAGAAGCTGGCCGAACTGCAGAAGCATAACGAGCTGGAGGGGCCGGTCTTCAAGATCCGAAACGACCCGCGCATCACGGCCATCGGACGACTGCTGCGCAAGACCAGTCTGGACGAACTGCCTCAACTGATCAATGTCCTCAAAGGGGATATGTCGCTGGTTGGACCGCGCCCGCCGATCCCCTCCGAGGTGGAACGCTACGAGCGCTGGCAGCGCCGCCGCCTGAGCATGCGCCCCGGCATCACCTGCATCCACGAGGTGGTGGCGCGCAACAACAAGGATTTCAATGTCTGGATGAAGATGGATCTGGAGTATATCGACAACTGGCACTTCAACCTGGATCTCAAGATACTGGCCAGGACCGTGCTGGCGGTAGTGAGGGGAACCGGGTGTTGAAATTTAAAAGGCATTTCGCCACGAACACACACGGACAAAGGCGGACTAAAGACAAAAAGTATAAAGCCTTTTCAGGGTTTAACCCAAAAAGGGGTTTATGTTTTGTCCAGTTTCTGTCCGCGTGTGTCTATGGCCAGGCCAGAAAGTTTATTGGAATATTTCTGTTCAGCCTGCTGATTCTGTCTGCAATGCCGGAAGCGGCCCGGGCCGAGCTGCTGGGCGATACGATCAAGCCGTTTGCCTCCGTTTCCGAGACCTACGACAGCAATGTTTTCCGGGTCGTAGACCGGAATCAACTTAAGGCGCAGGTCGGCGATGACCAGATGGCGGATTTCATTACCGTGGTGACGATCGGAACAGGCCTGCATTACAATGTCAGCAACCAGGCCCTGAATCTGCTGCTCAAGCGGGATTTCATCCTGTTCGGCCACTACAACAATCAGAATGCCAACCGGGACCTGGTCAGCGGCAACCTGGCATTTTCACTGTTCGACAAACTGAAGCTGACCCTGGACGGCAACTACGTACACACGCCGGAGCCGCGTTCCGATTACCGCAGCAGGGAGGTCAATGAACGCCAGGAACTGTCAGGCGGCGCGACCATCGGCTATGAAATGACCAGTGGCCTCGGCCTGGCGGCCACCTACCGGCGTATCAACCTTGATTATTCACTGCCGCAGTACCGGGCCAACCAGTATGTCAAAGAGCTATTCGCCGGGACGGTATCGTTCAGTTTTTCCCCCGACACCAAAATTTACGGCACCCTGCAGAGAGAATATCAGGATTATGAGTCCGCTATGCGCCTGGGGCCGCTGCTGGTTAACAACAGCAGCGTTTCCGATTCAATCCGCATCGGAGTGAAGAGGGTGGTTGGTGCAAAGACGGTTGTTTCCGGATATGTGGGCTATCTGGAGCGCAGGCATGACCAAGCCCCGGGCAGGAATTTTAACGGCGTTGTCGGGCAGACTGAGATCATTTATGGTGTATCTCCGCTACTGACACTAAAGTTGAGCGGAGAGCGGCTGCTTTATGAAGAAACCTATTCCGACAGGATTTACAGCGTTAACGATGCGTTCGGATTCGGGCTGGCATACCAGCTCAGCAGCAAGGTGAATGCTTCAATCTTTGACAAGCTGACCTGGAAGAGCTTCAAGGACGTGCCCAATGCGGGTGTGGCAGGCCGGAGTGATTTCCTGCAGGAAATGAATGCAGGTCTCGAATGGACGCCGCTAACCAGGCTGACGTTATCGCTAGGCTACCAGTTTTCAACCAGGGATTCGGACGATTCAAACAATAATTTTTCCGCCCACGCGATAACTACAGGTGTTGCTTATAAGTATTAATAGATGAAAGCAAATTGCCACATTCGACCTTTAGAAATCGATGGTGGTAAGTCGTTGGACAAAGATGGGGATTTTTTCAACAGAAATTGTTCATTTGTCTAACAATCCCTACTCATTTGACGTATCAAGACAACCCACCGGCGAACACACCGAATTTCCAACTGCTGAGAGCACAGCGAATTCACCGCTGTTGCGTTTTGTTGGAAATTTCTGTCGTAATTGAATTATTTGATAAAGCAATCAAGTAGCTACTTTGTTTCTGGATCCATTTCCTTGATTCCAGAATCTATATGTACTATGTTATGTACATACTCGCAAAGGAGTCGAAAACTATGAATGCTTTGACCTATACATTTACACGACAGCACCTGGCAGAAGTCATGCGATCAGTCAATGAAGACCACGTTCCTGTGGTAGTGACCAGCCAGCGCGGCAAACCGGTTGTTATCCTTTCGCTTGACGATTTTCACTCACTTGAAGAAACAGCGTACCTACTCCGGAATCCCCAAGGGGCCAAGCGGTTGCTTGAATCAGTCGAGGAACTACGTACGGGCGGCGGGCAGATCAGAGACTTGACGGAATGATGATCAAATTCTCAACCGCAGCATGGGAAGACTACCTCTACTGGCAGACGGTTGACAAGGCGATGCTTAAACGTATCAATCATCTTGTTCGGGATATTCAGCGTGAACCCTTTTCAGGTATCGGTAAACCAGAACCGCTCAAGCATCAACTAGCTGGATTCTGGTCTCGCAGAATAGACAGTTGCCACCGTTTGGTGTATTCAGTCGAAGGTGATACTCTCCTGATTGCGCAGTGTCGAGATCACTATTAAAATAAAACCCTCGTAATCTTACTTATGAGATTGTCCCTTTGTTTTTTGTTAGCGTACCCATTAGAGCTCCGGCAACCGCGCCAAATGTCGCTAATACTAAGATTCCCAACCCAGAGACTGGATTCATATTGTTTCCGAACCACGCAATTCCTAAGCCTGCTATGAAGAAAATTAACCCGCCAAGAAACGAACCGATTCCCATCCTTTGGTAAATCCGGTTTTTCTGTGCCTCAAAAATCTGATCTTTGTCATTTCTTTGTCCAACATGGCTTTCGACCCGCCTAAACCCGGCGGGTCAAAGCCATGCCCGTTATCGCAGAAATCACCCTCAAATTTGTACACCAAACTGTACACCAAAATTTGAAAAACATGGTAAATATGGTTGACTTGGCAAAGGGGACATGCTATCTAACTAACTAATATAACAGCAAGTTATTGTTTTGCTTGGTCGGTCAAAAATGAGTAGAAAATTCTCATAACCCGAAGGTCATAGGTTCAGATCCTATCCCCGCAACCAATAAATTCAAGGACTTGCATAAACGGCAAGTCCTTTTTTTGTTGTCTCGATGCAGATAAGAAAACTTTGCATAGCAAACATATCACCATCATATACCCGACCCTAATATCTCCCATGACGGATAA
>MTLC01000081.1_pt4 | contig 24166 bp, 23 predicted proteins | sample 1982451 | NCBI WGS metagenome assembly MTLC01 (sample SAMN05710165, study PRJNA340218) | biofilm metagenome | isolation source: sample SPH anode biofilm adapted to +100 mV | place: USA | collected 2012-02-03 | reverse complement strand
AAGCCGGCGCCGCCGAGACTCGACCTGGCCAGCATCGATGCGGTGGCGGAGCAGGAATCGCTGTGGTCGCTCGCACCTTTCGATGATTCGACGACGATGAACCGGCTGGCCGATATTGAAAAATCCATAGGATCGGGTACTATTGGAGTGGAGACAGGTACCACCGTGTTCTACTTGGCCGCCGTCGCGCTGGGGCGGATGGAGGCGCCGTTCGGCAGCGGGGCTTCGGCGCCCGCACCCATGCCGCGGGGCCCGATGCCGCGTGCCTACGCGTGCGACCTTCTGGGCATGCTGGGGCTGGCTCCGGCCGTTCCGATCCTGGTGCGGGTATTTGAACAGGATCCTGACCCTGCCGTGCGCGCGGCCGCGGCCGCGGCCATCGCGGCCATAGGGCTTGACCCGGAGGGCCTGGCGCTGGGTGCCTTCGTCCACGCGACCGACGATGCCAGGCTCGATGCCCGTACGGCGTCGGCCATCGTCGATGCGATAGACAGCCTGTACCGCGCGAGCGGCGCGCTCGATGACCGATCGGGCATCCTTGCGCTGGTCAGGATATCTGGTGGCAATTATCCGAGCGCGGTGCGGTCGAGGGCGGAACAGGCGCTCAGACGCGTTTCCTCGGCTCATTGAGGTGATCAAAATCGGGTTGATGCGGCGTGAGCCGGGAGGAGAAACGGGATGACAAAACGATTCGCGCTGGTGGCTATCGCCGTGTGCCTGGCCGTGATATCGGCGGCCGCACTCGATGTCGACAAGGCCGAAGTCTCGAGCACGCAGGGCATGACCATCGAGTTCATCAATTATGAAGGGCCGCATGACGTCATCGAGACGGCCGATGCCATACGCGGCATAGGCCGTGCGCTGGGCGCATCGATTGCCAACGGGGCGGCCAGGGCCGGCGACATGGCGCGGTACCAGGTCATCCATGCGGTCGATCCCGCCGTGCCGACGGGCCTCGACGCCGACATCTTCATTCTGGGCGCCGGATCGAAGGTAGACCACATCAAGAACCTGCGGCGCATCATTGCCGGCTACCTCGAGGCCGCGTATGGTTATTCGGCGAAGGATGCCGATACCCTGGCGGTCTTCATCACGATATACAACGCCGTGTATCGCGGCAAGCTTGATTATTTCCAGGGCAAGTACAAACCGGTCGTGCTGCGTGAACTCTCGTCGGCGAATGCGGGGCTGGCACTTCGATGGGACGAGTGGGCCGGCAGGTCGAGGATCGTGATACCGCTGACGGGGCGGGCGGGAACCGGTGTCGTCGGATCGATAGATACGACGCCGATTACCGACAAGCCGACGGTCGAAAGCCTCAAGGCGGAATCGCCGACCGCCGGCGTAACCGAGCGGCGTGATGTCGTCGACATCAAGGAGCGCGACCAGGAGCAGGAAAAGGCGGCCATCGCCGCCGAGCGTGACCGCATCGCCCGCGAGGAGGCCGCAGTCGCCGCCGAGAAGGCTCGACTGGATGCGCAGAAGGCTGTCGCTGCTGCCGATCAGCCGGCAGGCGCGGACGCCGCGGGCGCAACTACCGCAGGCGCGGACACCGCGGGCGGGACCGCGGCGCCAGGCGACCAAGCCGCGAAGGGCGCCGACCAGCAGGCCAGCATAGCCGTTTCCGACAAGGCCAAGGCGGAAGAGGCCGCTGTCGCCGCCCGCGAGGCGCAGGTCGAGGCAGACAAGGCCGCGCTGGCGAGCCGTGAGACCGCGGTCGCCGCCAAGGATGCGGAGATAGCGGCCGACCGGACGGCGATAGCCGCCGATCAGAAGGACGCGATCAAGGAACAGGTAGCCGCGGCCGCCCAGCAGGAGGCGAACGGCGTGCCGCTCTTCGAGCTGGTCGATCCCAATGCACCACTATCCAGGATAGCGCTGGTCGACCTGACCAGCGGCAAGACGCTCCGCCGCAGCACCATCAACACCATCAGGTCGGCGACCGTCGTCGACGTGGGCGACGCCTATGTCGCCGTGGCCGGCCAGGTTACCGGCACCGGTGGAGCGGTCCGGCTCGTTCGGGTGCTCAAGACGGATTACGCGAACGTGACCCAGGGCAACGATGATGTATTTGCCGATACCATGCTCTGGAAATATGGCGCCTCGATCTATGCCGTGACCAAACAGGGCGCAGGCTGGGTAATCGGCAGGTTCGATCCGGCGACGCTCGAGCTGAAGGCGCGCTCGGAGCCGGTCAGCCGCTGGACCTTCCTGACCCAGGCGGCGGGCAAGCTCGTCGCCCAGGGGCCGACGGGCAACTTCCTGGTGCTCGATGGCGATGCCCTGACCACGGCATCGGAGATCAAGCGCTAGCGCGCCGTTACGATACGGCTGCGCGGGCAGGAGGTCCAAGCCGCCTGCGCAGCTCGTACATCAGGACGCCTGCGGCCACCGACACGTTGAGCGAGTCGATGTGGCCGAACTGGGGAATCGACAGGGCTCCGTCGCAGCGTTCCTTGAGCAGCCGTGAGACGCCCGAGCCCTCGCCCCCCATGACGATCGCGATCCTGCCCGACAGCTCGGACTCGGGAAGATTCTGGCCACCCATGTCGGCCGCGTATGTCCAGAATCCGGCCGCCTTGAGCAGCTCGACGGCCCGGGCCAGGTTCGGCACGGTGGCGACGGGCACATAGGCGACGGCTCCGGCCGATGCCCTGGCGACCGTGTCGGTCTCCTTCGCGGCGCGGCGTTCCGGCATGATGACAAGATCGGCCGCGAAGACATCGGCCGAGCGCAGTATCGCACCCAGGTTGTGCGGGTCCTCGATGTGGTCGAGCATGATGACCATCGCGGTCGCGGCCAGGGGACCGCGCAGCCATGTCTCCAGATCAAGCTCGGCAGAAGCCGGCGCCTCCTCGAGCTGGATTGCGGCACCGCGATTGTCCGGGGCGAGCGCATCGAGCTCGCGGCTGCCTGTGCTCCGCGTGGGCAGGCCGGCCTTCTTCGCCAGCTCGAGTATCTTCTTTATCCGTGGTCCTGCCGAGGCGACCAGCAGGGTTGCGCCCTTGGTGGAGCCCGATTGCACGAACTCCTCCATTGCGTGAAAACCAGTCAGGTATGTCATGCCATCCATGATACCATGAACTAAGGCATTACGGCGAACTCCTGCACGATCTGTATGGCGTTCTCGACCAGCTCGACGCCATGTACCGACTGTGCGGCCGCGGTGGCGGCGTCGATGGCGCTCTGGGTGTTGGCAACGCCGTGCAGCGTGACCTTGTGACCGCTGACATCAGCCTCCAGGAAGTGGACAGGCACGCGGCGTGCATAGACGATTTCGGTAATGATCGCCTGTCCGAGCTGCAGGTCGAGCATCCGGGTATGGCAGGCCTTCTCCTTCTCCGCGGTAATGATCAGCGTCCTGAGCTGGTCGATGATGCGGGCCACGGTAGCGGGGTGTTCGCGCCCCGTATTGATCGTCATGTCATAGTGGACCGGATCACGCCAGTCTACGCTGAAGAAGTAGTCATGGAACCCTTGCCGGTCATGATCGTTCTGCCTGAGCAGCTGCTCTGCCCGCTTGTCGTCGCACTGGAAACGGGTGCATACCCGCTGAAGCCGAATTTCCCGTGGTGCGACCAGCTTGATTGAAATGACGCCGGGCACCCCGGCGAAGATGGCAAAGCCGCCACGTCCGGTGATGATGACGTTGCCATTGCTTGCTTCGTCATACATGACCGTCTTCAGGAAGTGCAGATAGTCATCACGATCCTGCGATAACGAGGCCCAGAATCCCGGTTTCTTTTCATCATATTTGGCGCGGATCTCCGGAGATATTCCGCGCTCTGTCATCTGGGCTTCTATGTATTCCCGGTCAATGGGCTTGTAACCCGTCATCTTGGCGAGTTCCTGAACAGTCTCATCGCCGAGCGCCGCGAATTCACGCGCTACGCAAATGATGGCCATATGACCTCCTTCCGTGGAACAATCCACGACACCGCAACTGATATCAACGATAGAGCCGTCAGCCTGAAATGTCAAATTGCCCCCGCCGCTTCCCATGCCCGCGCTTTGCAGCTATAGTCTGTCCCCATGCAACGACTTGGCGAGCTTGCGGCGTTCGGTACGGCCATCTGCTGGACCGCTTCGGCCATATACTTCGAGAAGGCTACAAGGCGCATCGGCGTCCTCGCGGTGAATTTCTACAAGGTGGTATTCGCCTTCGGCTTTCTTGTACTGTTTGCGACAATCGCGCGCGGTATGCCACTGCCACTCGATGCTCCCCCGGATGCATGGATATTCCTTTCGCTCTCCGGTCTCGTCGGTTTCGTAATATCCGATATCTTCCTCTTTACCGCGTATAAGACCATCGGTTCCAGGATCACGACGCTGTTCCTTGCGCTGTCGCCGCCGATAACCGCCGCCCTCGGCTTCCTGTTCCTGGGCGAATCGATGGGCAGCAGGAGCCTCATCGGCATGGCCATGGTCGTCATTGGCATTTCTGCCGCCGTTCTTGGCCGGCGCGACGCACGCAGCATGGTCAAGATGAGTCGCGATGACAAACGTGGCTACCTGTTCGCCTTCTTTTCCTCCATAGGTCAGTCTGTCGGCATGGTGCTGACACGGCGCGGCATTGGATCGTACGACCCCGTCTCGGGCACGCAGATACGCGTGATGGTCGCCATTGTCGGCTTTGGCATCGCTTCGATGGTTTTCGAGCATGGCAAGAGTCTTTCCGCCGCCATCAAGGACCCCGCAGGGTTGCGCCCGACGCTCGTCGGTGCGATCTTTGGCCCGTTCCTCGGTGTCACGCTGTCACTCTTCGCGGCCCAGCGGACCTATGCCGGTGTCGTCAGCACGCTCATAGGCCTGACGCCTGTGATGATCATTCCTCCGGCGATTCTGATATTCAGGCAGAAGGTCAAGCCGCTCGAGATCGCCGGCGCCGTACTTGCCGTCGCGGGCTCGGCGGTGTTCTTCCTGTAGCTCTGGCCGGACCGCGCCTTGCGCTATGGCCAGAATGGGCCTATTCTGTACCAATGGCTATAACACTCCATTCAGAAGGGGCCGCCCGAGAGGTTACCGGCTCCAAGCACGTACTCGACGTTGACGGGACCAGGTATCTGGTCGATTGCGGCGCCTTTCAGGGCAAGCGCGACGAGAGCGACCGCAAGAACCGCGCCCTGGTTCCCAACCCCGAGTCGATAGCAGCCGTAATACTGACGCACGCCCACTTCGATCATTGCGGGCTCCTGCCGCTGCTGGCCAAGCGCGGATTCAACGGGAATATCCATGCTACACCCGCGACCCGTGACCTGGCCAACCTGATCATGATGGATTCGGCCCACATCCAGGCTCGCGACGCGGAGTATCTGGGCAAGCAGGCGGCCAAGCGCGGTGACACCTTCAACTGGAAGCCGATGTACGACGAGCAGGATGCGGTCGCAGCGACCAGCCAGTTCGTCACGACATCGTACGACCGCCCCTTCCAGATCAGCCCGCAGATGAAGGTGCAGTTCCGCGATGCCGGTCACATCCTTGGTTCCGCCACGGCCCATGTGACCGTGACCGGGGCCGATGGTCGCACCATCCGGATAGGCTTCTGTGGTGACCTGGGGCGGCCGGACAAGCCGATCATACGCGATCCCGTGCCGATGGATCCCATCGAATACATCATTCTGGAGAGCACCTATGGCGACCGCCGCCATGAGTCAACGGTGGATGCGATGGACAGGCTGGCCGCTGTCGTCAATGACACGGTCAAGCGGGGCGGCAAGATAATCATACCGGCCTTCGCCATTGAGCGTACCCAGGAGCTCATATACTACTTCCATATGCTGGTGGATCAGGGCCGTATCCCGAAGATCCCGATATGGGTTGATTCCCCGATGGCCGTCAACGCGACCAGCATCTTCCAGATCCATCCGGAGTGCTACGACCAGGAAACGCAGGATGCGTTCACCAAGCATCATACGAACCCGTTCGGATTCAACGAGTTGCACTTCTCGTCGAGCGTCGACGAATCGAAGATGCTGAACAAGCTGGATACGCCCGCCATCATCATGTCCGCCGATGGCATGTGCGAGGCCGGCCGTATTCAGCACCACCTGATACACAATATCGCCGATGACCGCAACACCATCCTGATTGTCGGGTACATGGCGGCGGAGACGCTCGGGCGGCGGATACGCGACGGTCAGAAGGAGGTCCGCATCCAGGGTGACCTCTTCAGGGTCAGGGCCCACGTCGAGGAGATCAAGGCCTTCAGCGCCCATGCCGACTACCAGGAGACGTGGGACTGGCTATCCAGGATGGACCTGTCCGCATTGAAGACGGCCTTCCTGGTGCATGGTGAAGATGAGGCAATCGAGGCCCAGAAGAAGTTCCTGGAGAGCAAGGGCCTCAAGGACGTGCGGATCGTCGAGTATGGACAAACCTATACACTCTGACAGCCCGACGCCGGCGGATCACGCCCTGTCACCCGGACGTCCCGCGCTGCCGCGTCCAGGTGCCATAGTCCCCGTCGCAGCCGCCACCCGCTTCCTGCAATGGGGCATACTCGGAATCATCATTCCGGTCTCGAACCTGCTCAGGATGTCCAAGGGCCTGGGACTGGCGGAACTCGGTTTCTCGGCGGCAATCACCGCTGGCATCGTCGTTGCCCTGGAATTGCCGACAGGCGTGCTGGCCGACCGGCTGGGCCGCAAGCTGACATATCTCGCCTCGCTTGCGTTCCAGGCGGCCTCATGCGTGGTGCTGCTGTTCTCAAGCGGATTCATCGCGGTCAGCCTGGGATTCGGGCTGTATGGCATATCGCGGGCACTGTCGTCCGGCTCGCTGGAAGCCTTGCTCATCGATCGCTATATCGAATCGCACGGCGACGGCACCCTGCACCGACTGATGTCGGCGACCAATGCCGCCGATACGGCCGGACTCGCGCTGGGAAGCGTCGCCGGAGGATTCATACCGTCACTCTGGATCGCCATCGCGCCCGCCTCGAATAGATACCACGGCAACCTGGTCGCCATGCTTTTCCTCCTTGCCCTGCTGTCCATGCTCGTGCTGGTGTCGGTCTCGGACAGACCATCGGCGGCGCATGATGGTGCCGGGCTCGGGACATTCATGAAGGACTCGTTCGAGTTCATCAGAAGGAGCCCGGCGTTGCTGGCCTTTCTCGCTGTGGGCATCGCCTGGGGCTTTGCCTTTTCCGCCATCGAGACATATTGGCAGCCTCGCATCGCCGGGATCGCCGGTGCCGCCGGCTCCGATAGCCTCAATGGCTTTCTGTCCGCCGGCTACTTTCTTGCCGCTCTGGTCGGGAGCCTGGCTGCTCTGCCGCTGCTCGAGAAGACCAGGATGGGTCCGGGGATGGCCCTGCTTCTGCTCAGGCTCATGACATCGGCCTTCGTGGTCGTGCTTGCGCTCCAGACGGGCGCGATGGGATTTGCGGTGCTGTATGTGGCCATGTTCTTCTGGAACGGCATGGCTTCGCCGCTCGAGAACACGGTGCTGAACCGGGCCCTGCCATCTGACAAGCGCGCATCGATGCTGTCGATGGTTTCGATGGCCATGCAGCTTGGTGGCCTCTCGGGCTCCGTGGTGTTCGGCCTGGTTGTCGGCGCGGCCGGTATCCCGGTTGCCTGGTTCGCGGCCGCAGCGGTGCTCGGCGCGTCGTCCTTCCTGCTTCCGCTCGCCGCGTCCGGCAGCGCCGGTACGAGTGCCGGCACTCGTGCCGGCCGGGACTGAATTGCCGTTCATCATATATATTATTATATTAGTAATATACTATTGATGAAGGAGCGATTATGGTAAAGATAGGTATCATCATTGGAAGCACAAGGCCAGGCCGGAATGGAGAAGCGGTGGCGCGATGGGTACTGGAGCAGGCGCGCAAGCGCAGCGACGCGCAGTTCGAACTGGTTGATCTGAAGGATTTCAACCTTCCGATCCTGGACGAGCCGGTTCCGGCGTCGATGCACCAGTATTCCAGGGATCACACGAAGCGCTGGTCAGAGAAGGTCGCTTCGTTTGATGGCTTCGTGTTTGTTACGCCTGAGTACAACCATGGAACCTCGGCCGCGCTGAAGAACGCGCTCGACTATCTGTATGTGGAATGGAACAACAAGGCCGCGGGTTTTGTCAGCTACGGCTCAGCCAGCGGCGTACGGGCCGTCGAGAATCTCAGGTTGATCATGGCAGAGCTGCAGGTCGCCGATGTGCGTACCAGCGTGGCGCTGTCACTCGCCACCGACTTCGAGAACTATAGCAGCTTCAAGCCTGCCGCGATGCATGAAGAAAAGATGCAGACCATGCTCGACCAGCTGGTCTCGTGGACAGGAGCGCTCAAGGGCATCAGGGGCTGAACGCCCAGGCTGGCCAGTTCCGGCGCACCGATGTGCTTCCGGATCTGGCTGGTTTGTTATTGAAATATGTTATAAGTACGCAGTCTCCCCGTGCTCCGCTTCGTCTATTCCCGTAGCCTCCTCGTTGTGCGAGAAGCGGACGGGCGTAACCTTGTTGATGAGCCAGAGCATGGCCAGGGTAAACACGAATGCGTAGGCCCCGGCTCCCAGTGAGGCAGCCAGCTGCTTGACGAAGAAGCCCGCATGGCCATCGATCAGACCCGATGCCAGAAGCGCCGGGTCCCGACCCGGATAGGTCATGGCCGCGGTTCCAAAGACACCGAGGAGGATGCTGCCCAGCATGCCTCCGACACCATGGACACCGAACACATCGAGCGCGTCATCGAGTCCGGCCTTGTTCTTCAGGTTGACGGCTGAATAGCACACCGCGCTCGCGAGCACGCCTATGATCACCGCGGAGCTCGTCGATACATAGCCGGCACACGGGGTTATCGTGGCAAGGCCTGCGACGGAGCCGGTCAGGAAGCCCAGGAACTTCGGCTTCTTCGTGAATATCCAGTCAAGCACCAGCCAGGTCGGACCCGCGAATGACGCGGCGACATCGGTGTTGAGGAATGCCAGAGTCGTGACCCGGTCAACCCCGAACTCGCTGCCGGCATTGAATCCATACCATCCGAACCAGAGTATGGCCGTGCCGAGCGCCACCAAGGGTAGCGAATGGAGTCCCTTGTCGACGACCTTGCGCCTGCCGACGAATAGCACCGACGCGAACGCGGCCCAGCCGGCGGTCGTGTGGACGACTATTCCGCCCGCGAAGTCCTTGATGCCCCAGGCCGCCAGAATGCCACCACCCCAGACCATGTGGACGAATGGAAAATAGACCAGGACCAGCCAGGCGACGAGGAAGAGCAGATAGGCGGGAAACCTGACCCTGTTGGCGAAGGCGCCGGTTATCAGGGCGGGTGTAATGATGGCAAACATCATCTGGTATGAGACAAAGACGAGCAGGGGCACATTCGGGTTGATCGGGCTTGCCCCGCCCAGGTCGACACCCCTGAAGAAGGCCATGTCGAGATTGCCGATGATGCCGCCCAGGTCACCGTGACCCATGGTGCCGGAGAAACACATGGAATAGCCAAAGAGAAACCACAGGATCGTCGTCACGCCGAGCGAGACGAAGCTCTGGAACATGATCGAAAGGACATTCTTGCGGCCTACAAGACCGCCATAGAAGAAGGCAAGGCCCGGTGTCATGAACATGACGAGGCTCGTTGCCAGCAACATGAAACCGGTGCTGCCGATATCGATATTCATACATACTCCTTATTGTGGCTCAGCATCGACTGAGACGGAGGTGGCGCGATCTGTATGGCGAACGCGGCACTCGGTCGGTCTCAGACATGGAAGAAGCGGCAATAGGGTGCGGGTGGCCCGCGGGGTTCATGCCTCCGGGGAGGTCCGGCCGCCCGCGGTGTCAATATGGACGATGGCGCGACGCGTTCCATCGCATCACGATCTGGAATCAGCCTCGTCGAGTCGCTGGCCGGGGCGGTCGATGTCTCGGAAGGCAGTTCCAGTTCCAGCCCGGCAAGCGTCGCCCCACGTGTGCCGGCAACGAGTCTGATCGTCTCATGATGATGGATCGGCAGCGCCCGGCGGACCGTGCCTGGCGGAAAGGCTCGCCCGGCCTCATTGAGCACCGCCGGCACAAACGCGGCGGCTATGAGGGCCATGAGGAACGCTATTCCAGTGATGTCGCCACGCCGATGTCTACTATGCATGCAGGTTTGATGGAGCACGACGGCTCCTTCGGAGCGGGATGATACATCCTGCCGCACGGCAGCGACAAGCCACCACCGCCGCGCCCTGGCATGAGGTGCTAGAGCATCGCGTCGAGCTTCCCGACTCTCCTGGCGTGCCTGCCACCTTCATATTCGGTAGCCATGTACTGCTGCAGCATGTCGGTGACGGGAGTGGTGTAGTGCACCCGTCCGCCGAAGGCCAGGAAGTTGGCGTTATTGTGGCGCTTGCTCATCTCGGCGGTGAACAGATCGTGGACCAGCGCGCACCGGATGCCATGAATCTTGTTGGCGGCGATGGAAATGCCTATGCCAGTGCCACAACAGACGATGCCGAAGTCAAAACCGCCGGCCAGGAATCGTGAGGCGGCCAGCCGCGCGATGTCGGGGTAGTCGACGGAATCGGACGTGTCGACGCCCAGGTTCTCTACCGTGTGCCCCAGCGCCTGCAGGCTGGACACGATCGAGTTCTTGAGCTCGACGGCTCCGTGGTCGTTGGCAATCACAATGTTCATGAACACTCCTTGACCACCCAAGCATACCATGGAATCGACGGCTCATGAAATGGCCGAATTCGCCGATATTGAACAGGAGCCAGTGTCTTTTCATGCCTGGAGAGAAGAGGAGTTGCGGTATGCGGCTACGATCATATATTGTCTTGTGCGCCTTGGCCGTCATGTCTGCGGGGGCGCAGGAATCGGTAGCGGGACAGAGCGCCTACGACATTCTGGGCGTGTCTCCCGCCATCGAGCCAACCGCCACGCTGGCGCAGGTGACGACCACGGACAACATCCCCACCGGCGCTCCCGACGAGACGGCGCCGGTCGAGGCGACGGCTCCGGCCGATGTCGAGGTGTCGGGAGATCAACCGGCGGCGCCGGTTCCGGAAGCCACCGATGCGACGCTTGCCGAACCGGCACCGGACATGGTTGCCGACGGATCTGCATCGGCCTCGGACAACGAGGCGGCGCTGATGGCGGAGATCATGCGCCTGCTCGCGGAGCGTGACACGCTGTATCAGGCCATCAATGACCTGCAGGAAGAGAACAACTCGCTGAAGTCACAACTGACCGATTTCGACTACTACAAGTCCCGGTCGGCCGAACTCGAATCGGAAATAGCCAGGCTCGAAGGCATGATACAGGAGAAGGATGCGGCACTCGCCGCGGCCGATGCCCGGCTTGCGGAAGTCGACAACAAGCCCGCCAATGAAGGTGCTCCGACAGAAGACCAACTGGCGGCAGTAACAGCCGAGCGCGATGCGGCTCTTGCCGTGAGGGATTCTGCGGTAGCCTCGCGCATCGAGGCGGAAGCCGCTCTGGCCGCCGCCCAGGCCTCCGGTTCTGTTGTCAAGACGGCCCCGACGGCCGGCTATCTGTCCGGCTGGGCGCTCGACACCTCGAGATTCACGAAGAAGTTGCGCAGCGGCTTCGATGGCTCCGCGTCGCGCATCGGCTCCTGGAAGATAGCCGGTGCCACCGCTTCGCAGACCGACGCCGCGCAGTATTTCTCCAGGCTGGAGCTGCCTCTCGCCCAGACCAAGGTTGCGACGCTGTATCACTTCAAGGCACGGTCCACGGGCTCGGGCTGGATTGGGCTGGGACTGCACCTGTTCGTCGAAGATGTCAGGAAGAAGCATGGCTACGGCGAAGGCAAGAGCCTGCTCGTCTGGTTCACACGCGATAGGGCGGCCCGGGGTGACGACGCCACCTACCTGCAGCTGTACCGGTCGGACAACGATGTGGTCATGGAACGGATGTTCGACGCCGAGCTGGCAGACGGGATCGATAGCTGGCGCTCTGTTGACATACTCTATGATCCCGCCGCCGAGTACATAGCGGTCTCCGTCGATGGCGTGCTGCGCATCGTCTACAAGACATTCTTTGGCCGCGACAGCGGTGCAACCGTTTCACTGCGCACCCTCGGCGGCGGCGGATCGTTCTCGGATTTTGCTGCCTGGACCGAATAGCGTTATCGTGAGCATCTGTCGATCGCTCGGGGCGTTGCCTGCTCTCGTGGTAGCGCTCCTGTTCGCCTTGCCATCGGCCTGGGCCGAGGAGCCCGTCGACTCGCTTGCCTTCGGCGAGGTCTGGGCGTACCTGATGACCGGTGAGGAGTCCTTCCTGAATCCGGCTCAGCCGATCAGCGATCTGTGCCTCTTCGGCGCGGAAATCAATGCCTATGGCGAGCTTGTCGGCGTCCCGGACATACGGAAGGTCGGCTCGTTCACGGGGCGAAGGCACCTGGTTGTCGCGGAGATCGGCAGCTACTCGTTGACGCACTTCTGTCTGGATCCGACCCTTCCCATTCGGGATCGGCTGGTTGCCGACATACTCCTTGCGGCCACGCCATTCGATGGTGTCCAGATCGACTTCGAGACCATACCCGCGAGGGATCGTGATGGCTTCATCGAATTTCTTGGCCTGCTCAAGGCCGGACTCGGCCCGCGGTCATTGAGTGTCGCGATGCCGGCCCGCGTATCGGAGGCCGGCGACGCGCCCGCGTATGCCAGGGTGGCGGCGATTGCCGACCGGGTCATCGTGATGGCCTATGACGAACACTGGAGCACCAGCGATGCCGGCCCGGTCGCCTCGATGGAATGGTGCTCGCGTGTCGCGGCGTACGCGCAGTCGAAGATCGGTGCCTCGAAACTGGTGATGGGGCTGCCGTTCTACGGTCGTGCCTGGGGCGACATCAAGGTAGCCAGGGCGTACAAGTATGCTGGAATCGAATCTTTGATGGCCGACAAGAATGTCGGCGTGTTTTTCCGCGAGAAGGACGTGCCGTGGTTCCAGTACCAGGAACTCGTGACCGTCAGTGTCTACTATGATGATGCGGCTTCGCTGCTCCACCGCATGGCGCTGTACAAGGCGGCGAATGTTGGAGCGGTCGCATTCTGGCGACTGGGCCAGGAGGACCCCGCGGTCTGGAGTCATCTGACGATCGAGCCCGCCCCGCACTGATCGGCCGGCGCATGCAAGCGGCCATGCGCGCGGCGTCGTAGATGAGCCGGCGTCACGATCTCGTTTCGAGGTGTGACGAGGAGGCTCGATCGATGCACGCTGAACGGAATGGCCTGTATGCTCGATTCACAGGCGCATGGAGCGGTACCCTGGTGGTTGCCGCGCTGGCATTCGAACTGATGGCATGCGTACCCCGCGCGGTTCCAACGGTATTCACCCCTGGTGACATGCGACCTCCGGCCGTGACGACCTGGGGTCCAGTCGGATCGCGATCGCTCATCATCAATTTCGATGAGGACCTTGCCGAAATCATGCCCGGCATCACCTCGTCGCCTGGAGCGCCGGTGGCAGGATGCCATTTGGGCGGCGATGGACGGAGCCTCGTCATCGACCTTGGCTCCGACCAGGAGCCAGGTGCCTCGTATGCCGTTTCAGGCATCGTCGCCGACGCATCCGGCAACCAATCGAGCTTCGTGCTGCCGTATTGGGGCCACAACCCTGATCCTCCGCGCATGCTGTGCAACGAACTCCTGACAGAAGGCACCTCGACGCACCCCGACGCGGTTGAGTTCCACGTGACCACGGGCGGGCAGTGTGCTGGGCTTGCCTTTTTCGTTGGCACGCCCGAGTCATTCGACATCAGGTACATCTTCCCGCGGCTGGTCGTCGCCGCCGGTGACTTCATCGTGCTGCACCTGAAGCCGCAGGGACTGGAGACCGAAGTCGACGAAAGCCTCGACAAGGCCGCGGCGGCCGGCATCGACGCCACGGCCGGTGCATGGGATCTATGGTACCGTGGCGGCAATGGCGCCCTGTCGGGCAAGAACGGCGCCCTGTCGCTGTGTGCGAGTCCCAATGGCGGGTTCCTGGACGCCGTGCTGTACAGCGAACGCACAGCAGAGTCGGATACAGGTTATGGCGGGTTCGGCAGCGCAGCACTGCGCGACCGCGTTGCACTGGTTGTCGCCGCGGGCGCCTGGCAGGCTGCGGATCCGCCCAGGCCGGAGGATTGCGCCCGCTCGACCGGAACGACGAGCACGCGGACGATATGCCGGTCATCGTCATCGGACGATACCGACGCCGGAGCGGACTGGCACATCGTGCCGACCAGGGGCTCGAGTATGGGCCTGACAAATTCCGATGCCCTCTATGTCCCCTGAGTCTGTCGGCGGCGTTATCGGGTGCGACCCGAGAATTTCTGCAGGTACTCGGGTATGCCGATCATCGGAGGGCGCTCCACCGCAGATATCTCGGTGGCGAGCACGGTGTGCTTCGAGTTCTCGACCCGAAGCGCGATATGCCGGTCTCCCAGTTCGCGCAGCAGTTTCGCATCGTCGTACAGCTCGGCACGGTTGTAGAATGTGTTCAGAATACCATAGGACATCCTGCCCAGGGCCTCGGTTGTCTGGTTGCGGTGAACCCGCAGATCCAGATCGACCTGTGCCAAGGCTTCGATTCCAAATTGGTGATAGATGTCCACCAGGTGCCCCAATTCCACACCATAGCCAACCGAGAACGGCAGGTGTTCGAGCAGCGATCGCCGACCCGCGTATTCACCCGACAATGGCTGGATCAGGCGTGCGAGTTCGGGATAGAAGAGCGAGAAGAGCGGCCTGACCAGAATCTCCGTAACCCGGCCGCCACCCGAAGCCGATATTCCGCTGGGCGATCGGATCGGGCGCTCATAGAATGCCTTTACGTAGCCTATTGAATCGTGTTCGAGCAGCGGCCCGACAAGACCATAGACGAACTTGGGCGCGATGTTCGCTATGTCTGCATCGACCCAGACGATGATATCGCCCTCGAGCGCATAGAGGCTCTTCCAGAGGTTCTCGCCCTTGCCGCGATACGTGCCATGCGATGGCAGAATGTCTCTTGATTCGTACACCTTGGCGCCATAGCGCTGGGCAACCGACCGTGTCGCATCCTGTGATGATGAATCGATGACGACGATCTCATCGAGCAATGGATATCGATCCATCAGCTCGGTTCTGATAACCAGAATCTCCTTGCCAATCGTCGCCTCTTCGTTGAGTGTCGGAAAGGCGAGCGATATCTTCAGCCCTTTTCGTTGCTTGAGCTGAACGAGCCGTCCGATATCCTGGAACGCGGAATGGTGCCAGGTACGCTCGAGCAGTGAATCGTCGCGTGCTGTCTTCATACGCCCTCCGCGGATATGCGCTCGATGATGGCAACCAACAGTCTTCTGCCCTTCTCGATCGATGCTATCTCTATCTGGTCCTGGCAGAGGCCCTCATGCCCCGACGCTATCGCTATCGAGGTGGCGGGTATGCCCAATGCAGAAAACGACGACGCAGGGTCGGCGCTGTTGTCCTCGATGATCCTGAGGCGCTGATCCTTGAGCGCCTGCAATACCAGCCTGATCAGGCCTGCCCCGACCGCCGGATCTCCAACCGGCACATGGCCAACAATGGTCACCTTCGTCTGGGCCTTGGCCTCCCGGCCCTTTGCCTCCGCCGTCGCGATGGCAGCCTTCATCGCCAGCTCCAGCACGGCTCCGTCTGACGATTCCAGCTCGATGTCTATGATGCCTTCTGTCGGAGTCCTGCCGAAACCCGTACCAGCCTCGACGCGCCGTATCTCGCATGTCGTCTTCTGCTCCGCATCCCAGGTAACGCCCGACAGGGCACGCGCCAGGTCGACTATCACCTCGACGGCCGAGCTGGGGGGGGCGGCGGGGCTCTGGATGTCGGCATCGGTCCTCAGCCGCACCTCTATCCGGTAGGTTCCCAGGGGCCGCGGCGCTATGGTGCCCAGCGATATGCCGCGTATGCCGAGTGCCGCGCCCGGGCTATTATGCGAATCTTCCACAAGGCGGCTGGCAATGCTGCTCGATGGATCTCCGAGCGGACCGGTCGTAAACAGCAGCACGATGTCCTTGCGGGTTACGATCTGCCCCGACTGCACCAGCTCCGCGACCGAAAGCATGGCGGCCACGCCGAGCGCATCGGCGAGTCCGGCCCCGTAGGCGTGTGTCGCGTCGAGCCGGGAGAGGCTCTCCAGTGGATGCCAGCGGTTCGACGAGAGGTCGGCGAAGAGCAGGATCGGCGCGCTGTGATCCGGGTGCTGGCAGGTAAGCCTGACCACGATGGTGCCCGTCTCATCGACCATGGGATTGAGGCCAAGTTCGCCCAGCTGCTTGATTACGAAGGCACCGCGTTGCTCTTCATGCTCCGTCGGCGATGGTATCTCGGCAAGCCTGAGCGCGTCGGACAGCAGTCGGTCGGAGAGCGGGGAGGGTGACCTGCCGATCGACTTCAGGACCGACGTGGCCCTGCTGGTCAGGCCGCGGAACATCCTGGCCACCGAGTTCCGCATATTCTGAAGTATGCCCATGCCAACCTCCTCATCTAGTAATAGCATACAATGGCGGGCGCGCCCAGCGAAACAGCGCGGAATATTCGTTGACCCGGCAGCCCCGGGACGGATACTATGCCGTATGGAACACAGAGCTTCGGAGCCCCGACGCATAGCACTGATAGGGATGCCGGCATCCGGCAAGACCAGTGTCGGTGCCGTGCTGGCCGGGCTGGAGTCGCTGCCATTCATCGACCTCGATGACGTGATCGCCGATGAGGCCGGCATGACCATCCCCGACATATTCGCCGATGAAGGCGAGCCCGGCTTTCGGGCGCGCGAGCGCATCGCCCTGACCCATGTGGCCGATCGTGGCGCGCTGGTGCTGGCGACCGGCGGCGGCTGTGTCGAATCCGCGGAGAACCGGGCACTGTTGCGCGAGCGCTTCCTGATAGTCTGGCTCAAGGCCGACCTCGAGGCACTCGCCAGGCGATCGGTTGGCGGTTCGCGGCCGCTCCTCGTCGAGGACGCCCGCGGCAAGATACAGGTACTCTACGTGCGCCGCCGCCCCCTGTTCGAGGCCTGTGGCGGCCTCGTCATCCACACCGACGGCATGCGCCCCGCTATGATCGCACAGGCTATCCATGACGCGCTCCGTTGAACCATCCGCGGTCGGTGGCCGCGTCAGGGCTCCGGCGTCGAAGAGCGCGATGCAGCGAGCGCTCGCCTGCGCCGGCATGGCCAGAGGCACTTCGATCATCGCCAATCCAACGTGGTGCGCCGATTCCCTCGCGGCGCTTCGGCTCGTCAATGCGCTCGGCGCGTCATCCATTCGGCGTGCTGACAGCGTCAGTATCGACGGGGGCATTCCTGCTGCGGCCCCGTTGCCGGGCCAGACCGATGGCCAGCTGGACGTTTCATGTGGTGAATCGGGGCTCTGCCTCCGCATGTTCTCGGCGGTCGCATCGCTGTCGGATTGGCCGGTCGCGCTGCACGGTGAAGGATCGCTGCGGGCCAGGCCGGTGGGCCCGATAGCGGAACCGCTGGCCGAACTTGGCGTGCGCTGCACGACCGACGGCGGCCTGCAGCCGGTCAGGGTGCGGGGACCGCTGCGTGCCGGCACGGTGACGGTCGATGGCTCCGCCAGCTCGCAGTTCATCACCGGCCTGCTCCTGGCCCTGCCTATGACCGGCGGCGATTCGACCGTCCACGTACGCAACCTTGCCAGCCGCGGCTACCTTGACCTGACCATCGAGGTAATGCGGGCCTTTGGCGCCGAGGTCGAGCGCGACGCGGCCTTCAGCCGATTCGATGTCGCAGGCAAGGCGTACACGGCCGCCACGTATCATGTGGAAGGCGACTGGAGCGGGGCCGCCTTCATGCTGGTCGCCGGTGCCGTAGCCGCGGTACCCGGCGGGCTCGTTGTCTCGGGCCTGCTGCCACGATCGTCCCAGCCGGACCGCGCCATCATCGAGGCGCTCGGTCTGGCCGGCGCGAGGTGCGAGCGATGCGATGATGGCTATCGTGTACAGGCCGGACCGCTGGGCGCCTTCTCATTCGATGCGACGGATTGCCCTGACCTGTTCCCGCCGCTCGTCGCTCTGGCATCACGCTGCCCCGGAGTCACGAGGCTCCGCGGAGCTTCACGCTTGCGTGGCAAGGAGAGCGACCGGGCGGCCGCCCTTGCCGGCGAGTTTGGCACGCTGGGGCTCAGGATCGACGTGGATGGCGACATGATGGCCATTCATGGCGGCGGCGAACCTTTGGGTGGGGGCACCATTTCGTCGCATGGCGACCATAGGATCGCGATGGCCGCGGCGGTTGCGGCTCTGGCCGCCTCGGATGCCGTGATCATAGAGGGCGCCGAGTGCGTGGCCAAGAGCTGGCCCGGGTTCTTCGACGCCCTCGAGTCGATCAGGGCTCAGCCGGGCGGCTGAGCGGGAGTCGCGCATCCTATATTGTCGCGCAGCTTCCGGAGGAACTTGGACATCTCCTCGTGATCGCGGTCCCTGATGATGTGCGTCAGGTATGCCAGCTGGGAATTGATCAGTTCCAGGCGCCGTATCGTATAGGGGTTGAACATGATTTCGGCCAGGAGCCTGTCATCCTCCGCCAGCAGCCCATGCGCTATGTCGAGATGCTTCCTGAAATTGGTGCCTGGCGCGTCGAGCTGCTTCATGCACGCGGCAAAGACCATCGTCGAGGCGAAGGGTGTTGCCAGCGAATAGGCGACCGTACGGTCATGCCCGTCGAAGCTGTCTTCAAAGACCCGAATGCCAAAACCCCGGTACAGATCCTTCCAGAACTCCTTGCCTTCGGTGCACGACTCGGTGATGATCACCGCGTTCTGTTCGTGCAGGTTGGCATCGTCAGCATAGGTCGGTCCGAACATCGGATGCGTCGACACGAAGGGCCTGTCCGACGCGGCATACCAGTCCGCCAGCCCGGTCTTGACCGAGGCTATGTCGGCAAGCATGCACCGAGCCGGCAGTCGTGGCACGATGGCATCGAAGGCCTCGATGGTCAGGCCCAGCGGCACGCAATTTATCAACATGTCCGGACCAAAGTCACCAATCGCCTCGATCGACGCCGCGGGCCGGGCCGCTCCCATCGCGACAAGCCGGGCGGGGTCGGTGTCAAAGATGATTACCTCATGGCCGCCCGACAACGCCAGCGCGAGCCAAGCGCCCATCTTGCCGGCGCCGGCAATCGCTATTCTCATCGTTACAGCTTCCTTTCTGCATAGCAGCCGAGCGGCCGAAAGTCCCGGGCCCTCGTCCTGGCCAGCGCGACCGCTTTCGAGACACGGATATCCTGATCCGAGCCCTCAAAATCGATGAAGATCGCATAATCGCCTGGCTCGTTCGGCACCGATTCTATCCGGGTCAGATTGATGCCGGCCTGGGCGAAGACCTCCAGCACACCGAAGAGCGAGCCGGCCTTGTCGTCGGTGAAGAATACCGCCGAGCACTTGTTGCCGGCCGGCGCCGCGGCGCCCTTCGACACGACAAAGAAGCGGGTCCGATTCGTCGCCGCGTCCTGGATGCCTTCCTTGATCACCTCGAGGCCGTACAGTTCAGCCGCGAACCTGCTGGCTATCGCCGCGCCTCCCTTGGGCCGCTGTTCGGCGATCATGCGCGCCGCTCCAGCGGTGTCGAACCAGTCGACCGCTTCCAGCCGGTTGCGCTCCAGAAAGCGCCTGCATTGGGTCAGGGCCTGGCCGTGTGAATAGACGGATCTGATTTCCCGGTGGTCCGTACCCGGAGCGGCCAGGAGGCTGTGTTCGATCGGCATGTCGATGGCCCCGATGACGCGCAGCTCGGTCGTGACCAGAATCGAGTTGACCTGGCCGACGATTCCGCCCAGCGTGTTCTCCACCGGCACCACCCCGCAGTCTATATCGCCCGAAAGCACGGCGTCGAAAACATGCGAGAATTCCTGAAACGACACGGTGGCCGCCGCCGGATCCCAGGCGCGCGCGGCCGCGTCGCTGTAGGCTCCGTGCATGCCCTGGAACCCCATCAGGCGGAGGCTCCTATCCTGAACCGCCTTGCTCTCGGCCATGATGCGCCGGTACAGGTCCTGGGTGAACTCCGGCCGCGCAAGGCACTTCGAGCGGCCGGCAATGCCGCCCAGCACCTCCGCCTCCCTGCCCGAGTCGAGCGTTCCGGTCTTGTAGCGCCTCGTCAGCAGCCCTTTTTCCAGCCGTTCGTCGAGCAGCGCGAGAATGCGTGCGTCTATCCTGTCTATGTCCTGTCGGAGGCCTGCGAGTGTCATGCGCGTTTCCTTTCTGATTTCATGGCATGGAGCCAGGACTGCGGCCGTCTGTACGCGCATCCCTGGCCCGAGCCTGGAGTTCAAGGTCGGCCAGCACGATGGCCAGCGACGATTCCAGTACGACGGCGGCGCGCAAGGCTATGCAGCCGTCGTGTCTGCCGGGAACGGAGAGCGTATCCATCGCCCCGGTCGAGAAGTTCCAGGTGGTCTGTGCACGGGCAATGGACGAGGCAGGTTTCATCGCGACGCGCACCACCAGCTCGTTGCCGTTCGTGATGCCGCCGTTGACGCCACCGGCTCCATTCCTGGCGGTCGTGCCATCCTGCGCCACAAAGGGATCATTGTGCTCGCTGCCACGCATCCGCGCCGCGGCGAAGCCATCGCCGAACTCCACGCCGCGAACACCGGGCACCGCGAAGAGGGCGCGGGCCGCCAGTCCTTCCACCGAATCGAAGAACGGTTCGCCCAGGCCGCCGCGCAGGCCGTTCACCCGCAGCTCCACCAGGGCTCCGACAGAGTCGCCGGCGACCCAGGCCTCGCGGACGACCTGGGTGATATCGCGCTGGCCGCCTGCCTCCAGTATCGTCGTCGTGAACCGTGCGGTGGCCAGCAGCTTCTTTGCCATGACGCCTGCCGCGACGAGGCCGGCGGTAATGCGGCCGGAGAAGTGCCCCGAACCGCGCGGATCGGCAAAACCGCCGTACCTGAGACGAGCGGCATAGTCGGCGTGACCGGGGCGGGGCAGGTCGGCGAAGCGGCTGTAGTCGGCCGGGCGCACATCCTGGTTCCTGAACACGACGCACAACGGCGTGCCTGTCGTTCTTCCCTGATAGACCCCGGAAAGCAGTTCGGGCAGGTCTGCTTCGACACGCGTCGTGGTGCCCTCGGCGCCGGCCCTCCGCCTCGTCAGGTCCGCGGCGAAGTCATCGGGAGTCAGCGCCATGCCCGACGGCATGCCATCGATGATGGCTCCGACCGCGGGGCCATGCGACTCGCCGAAGAGCTCCACCCTGAACAGCGTACCCATCACGTTCATGGGGTCCTCCTGACAAACTCGCCCAGTGCATCAAGCCTGACTGGCTCGATGCGGGTATCCCCCACGGCCATCGGTACCGCGAACAACATGTCGTCGCCAAGGCGCTTCTTGTCGCCTGCCATCGCGTCTGCGACGGCATCACGGTACATGGATGGGGACAGCTCGCTGGTTTCGCCCGAGGCTCGCCTGGCGGATTCCAGGCTTGTCGGGAGGCCGAGCCGGTCGAACAATCCTATCACCCGGTCGGCATCCGCTTGGGATCCACCGCGTTCGACTGCCAGCCTGAGTGCCGCGGCGATGCCGGCCGCGACGCAGGCGCCATGGGACAGGCCCGTTACCGCTTCGATGCCGTGTCCGATCGTGTGTCCCAGATTCAGCCTTCGCCGCTGCCCCGTTTCGCGTTCATCGGCGCTGGCCACCAGGGCCTTCAGCGCAATCGATCTCCGTATGATGGGGCCGAGTGCGCTCCGATCGATGCCGCCCGATCTGGCCACGGCTCGCTCTATCAGCCGCAGGTGATCGTCGCCTTCGATGATGCCGTGCTTTATCGCCTCGACGAGTCCGCCGGCAAGGTCCGGTTCCGGAAGCTCCGCGAGCGCGGCCCGGTCGACCAGCACGAAACGCGGTTGCGTAAAGGTGCCAACCAGATTCTTGTAGCCCTGGTAGTCGATGCCATTCTTGCCGCCGATCGATGCATCGACCATCGCGAGCAGCGTCGTGGGCACGAAGCCAAAGTCGAGTCCGCGCATCCAGGTCGACGCCGCGAAGCCCGACAGATCCGAGACACTGCCGCCGCCGATGCCGACGAGCGTCCAATCCCGGCTCACACCCAGTTCGAGGAGGCGCCCATACAGAGCGTCGAGCGAGCGCATGGTCTTCGCGGCCTCGCCGCGCTCCACGATGGCAATCCTGTCCAGGCTGAACTGCGGCGGCACGAAGCGAGCGGTCAGCGAGTCTGCGACGATGACGGTGCGTGCCGGATCGGCCAGCGCTGGCAGGCTGGCGATCGATCCGAACCGTATCGTCGACACGGCGTCGCGGCCCGAGACCACGATATCGGACTCGGCCGATTCGCGGGCGCTCCTCATTGCTCCTCCAGGGCGAACCCATCGATCATCGACCGGACCGTGCGTACCTTGCGCATCAGCCGGCCGAAGGCCACGGGCGAAAGCTGCTGGTCCTTGTCGCTCAGCGCTTGGCTCGGATCGATGTGGACCTCGATCTCCAGCCCATCGGCACCGGCTGCGATAGCGGCGAGGCTCATCGGCTCGATCAGATCCAGCACGCCGGTACCATGCGACGGATCGACGAATATCGGCAGATGGCTGAGACTCCTGGCCGCCGGCACGATCGACAGGTCAAGGGTGTTCCTGGTATAGGTCTCGAAACTGCGAATGCCGCGCTCGCACAGGATCACGTTGGGATTGCCCTCGGCCAGGATGTACTCCGCGCAGTTCAGCCATTCCTCGAGCGTCGAGTACATGCCCCGCTTCAGAAGTATGGGCCGACCGGACTTGCCCGCTTCCCTGAGCAGCGAGAAGTTCTGCATGTTGCGTGCGCCTATCTGCAGCACGTCGGCATATTCTCCGACCCAGCTGACATCCCGCGTATCGATCACCTCGGTGACTATCGGCAGACCCGTCTCGCGCCTGGCCTTGTCCAGGATCTTCAGCCCCTTGAGGCCGAGGCCCTGGAACGCATAGGGCGACGTGCGCGGCTTGAATGCGCCACCGCGCAACATATTCGCCCCGGCTTCCTTGACGGCCACCGCGGTTCTGACCATCTGGTCTTCCGTCTCGACGGCGCAGGGCCCCGCTATCACGATCAGGTCGGCGCCGATGCGGAGCCCCTGTACCTCGACAATCGTTCGGACTCCATCGGCCTTCTGGCCCGTCAGTCTCAAGTTCTTCATGGTTACCTTCTGCCGGACGATCCGGCTGCTCTTGATCAAAGCGACGACGCGGACGTATACAGGTACCCTTCATGCGCGCAGGCGCAGACCAGCCTCAGCCAGCGCGGCACGAACACCGCCAGGAAGGATACCGTCATGAGCGCCCTGTCGTCGAGGGCGGCCGGCATCGAGCCGTCCCGCACCATTGCCATGAACCAGCGGGCCCGCGACCTCGCCGCCACCGGCCGCGACATCATCGACCTGACCGTCGGCGAGCCTGACTTCCATCCGCCTGCCCACGTGCGCGACGCGGCTGCCCGCGCCATAGCCGAGGGTGCCGACAGCTATACACCCGTCGCCGGCGAGACCGTCCTCCGCGAGGCCGTGTCCCGCAAGCTGCTTCGCGATTCCGCGCTCTCGTACCCTGCTACGCAGATACTCGTATCCTGCGGCGCCAAGAGCGCCCTCTACAATACCGTGCTCGCACTCGCCGGCCCTGGCGACGAGGTGCTGATACCGACGCCGGCCTGGCTGTCGTATGCCGAGATGGCCAGACTCGCCGGCGCCAGTCCCCAGTTTCTGCGGACTACCGCCTCCGACGGCTACAAGCTGCGGCCCGAGGCGCTGGCCGCGGCCATCACCCCACGCACCCGCGTCCTCATGCTCTGCACGCCATCGAACCCGACCGGAGCGGTGTACACCCGCGCCGAACTCGACGCGCTCGCCTCCGTCGTGGCGCGATTCCCCGACGTCTGGATCATCTCCGACGAGGTCTACGAACGCATACGCTATGTTCCTGACGTAGCCAGTCCCGCATCGATACCGGCGATCGCCGACCGCGTCATCGTCGTCGGCGGGCTATCCAAGTCCCATGCGATGACAGGCTGGCGGCTTGGCTTCCTGGCCGGCCCCAGACCCGTCGTCGATGCCTGCGTCGCCATCCAGGGCCAGACCACGACCTGCGCCTCGTCGATCAGCCAGCGGGCCGGCCTGGCCGCCCTCGATGGCGACCAGGCGCCTGTGGCCGCGATGGTCGCCGCGTTCAGGGCCCGCCGCGACCGGGCCTGTAGCAGGCTCCC
>MTLC01000553.1_pt2 | contig 24202 bp, 20 predicted proteins | sample 1982451 | NCBI WGS metagenome assembly MTLC01 (sample SAMN05710165, study PRJNA340218) | biofilm metagenome | isolation source: sample SPH anode biofilm adapted to +100 mV | place: USA | collected 2012-02-03 | reverse complement strand
GCGTCCATGCTGCGGGGCAGGTCGAAGGGCAGCGAGCCCTTTGGCTCTGAGGCTCCGAACAGCACGTCCAGCAGGGCGGACGGGCCGGCTCCCCAGTTCGCGGTGATCGCCGCGACGTCGTCGACGAACGGGGTGAGGATGGCCGGACGGTCCAGGAAGATGTCCACGACCGTGGGCACCGCCGCTGCGACGGCCTTGAGGTGCGCGACCTGCTCGGCGGGGAAGTCGAGCGAGCCCGCGTGGAAGAAGTTCTCGAATCGTGTCTGCCGCTGTTCGAAGGGAGCCGCGATTCGCAGGACGGCGACGTCGGCGGCCTCGGGGGAGTCGACGACGTCGCCGTAAGCGGCAGCGATCCCGGGCTCGATGCCTTCGACGTACAGCTTGATCCCGCGCGCCAGGGGCAGGGCCTGTGCGGTGTTCGTGATCAGCGTGATCGAGGCCCGTTGCGCGGCCTCGCCGGCGGCACGGAACTCGGCGCAACCCACCGTGGCCCTGGCTACGTCGACGTCCACGTACCGCTTCTCGTCGAACAGGCCGAGGACGAACTTCTCCCGGAGCAGTCGCCGCGCCGAGGCGTCCAGCCGCTCCTCGCTGACGCGCCCGGAGCGGACCAGCTCGACCAGCAACTCCTGGCAGGCCTCGCCACCGAACTGGTCGACGCCGGCGTCCAGGACCTTCACCATTCGCTCGGACGGGTCCAGGTGCTCCACACCCCAGGCGCGCGCGGGGAACGGCTCGCCCATCACCTCGGCGTCGTTGATCAGCCCCCAGTCGGTGCACACGATGCCGTCGAAGCCGTACCGCTCGCGCAGCAGGCCGGTGATCACGCTCTTGTTGAAGCCGAAGCCGACCTCCTCGTGCTCGGTGCCGACGGGCATGCCGTAGTAGGGCATGATCTGGCTAGTTCCGGCCTCGAAGGCCGCCTCGAAGGGCTTCAGGTGCAGGGCGAACTCCCCGCCCGGATACACCTGCTCGCGTCCGTAGGCGAAGTGGGGATCCTCCCCGTCGCGCTGCGGCCCGCCGCCGGGGAAGTGCTTGGTCATGGTCGCCACGGACTCGTGCCCCAGCTCGGCGCCCTGGAAGCCCCGGATGTAGGCGGCCCCGAGCCTGCTGGTCAGTTCGGCGTCCTCGCCGAAGGTCTGCAGCTGGCGGGCCCACCGCGGCTCCGTGCACAGATCGACCTGGGGGTGCAGGGCCACCCGGATCCCGACGGCGGTGTACTCCCTGCGGGCGATGTCGCCGAACTGCTCGACCAGCGCCTCGTCCCTGGTCGCGGCCAGCCCCAGGGTCTCGGGCCAGATCGAGAAGGCGCCGGCCAGCAGCGCCGCCAGCGGGTTGTCGCTGTAGGAGTGGCGGGGATCGGTCGACAGCGTCACCGGAATGCCCAATCGGGTGGTCGCGGCCAGCTCCTGGAGCCGGTTGTGCCATTCGGCCATGGCCTCGGCGGTCGGCGCGCCCGCCAGGATGTTGAAGTGGCTCATCAGCCGGCCGCGGACGTACTCCTCGGTGCCGGGCAGGCCGAAGGCGTCGTCCCCGTCGCTGAGCGTGCCGTCGGGGTTCATCGCGATCATGGTCTGGAAGAACAGGCCGGCCTTCTCTTCCAGGGTCATCTGACCCAGCAGGTTCTCCACCCTGGCCTCGATCGGCAGGCTCGCGTCGGTGTAGGTCCGATCGATGTCGGTCATTGCCACTGCACTCCCTTGACTCGATGGCGAGGCGCCTCGCCTGGCAGCACGCTACCTCAACCCTGAACGGGTGGTAACTGAAACCGGCACGATCGGTAACAGTAGGATCAGGCGTCGGAGGAGGACCATGAGGGTGGGCGGTCGGGCAGAGTCGAGCGAGCGGACCCGCGAACTGATCATCGAGGCGGCCACGAGCCGGTTCGCTGCGCGCGGCTACCGTGCCACCTCGCTGCGCGAGATCGCCACGGCCGCGGGGATCAGCCATCCGGGACTGCTTCGCCACTTCACGAGCAAGGCCGATCTGCTCGGGGTCGTCGTTGACCGGCTCAGCCAGCCCGTGATCGCCGAGGGCGGTGAGGACGCACCGCGCCTGCAGTGGTTCGTCGACGCGGCCCGGCGCAATGCAGCGAGTCCCGGCTACGTGGAGCTGTTCAGCGGGCTGCTCGGCGTCGGTGTCGGCGCGTCCAGTCCGGTCCACGCCACCCTGGCCGCGCGCTACGCAGGGGTGCGCACCGCAATTGCCACGGTCCTGGCGGGCGCGGGAGCGCAGCCGGACCCCTCCGCCGAGGCGGCCCGTCTTGCGGCTGCGTGGGACGGCCTGCAGCTGATCTCCCTGTACGTGCCGGTGGTGAGCGTTCCCGACGCCCTCGCGGCCGGCCTGGCCGCCCTCGGTGGCGAGGTGGATGCGGCACTCCCGGTTGCGCGGATCGCGCCGTCCGAACCGTCCGAACCGATCGGGACGCCCGCGGGCTACTCGGCGGGACGGCGCCGCCGCGACCAGATCCTCGAGGCGGCCACGTCCGCCTTTGCGCACGCCGGCTTCCACGGCGCCAGCCTGCGGGAGATCGCCGAACTGGCCGACGTGAGCACCTCGGCGTTGCTGCACCACTTCTCGTCGAAGCGGGAGTTGCTGCTCGCCGTGCTGCAGCGCAGGGACGCCGACGCCGCCGCGCTGGCGGGCACGCCCTCCGGCACCGATCCAGTCACTCGCCTGCGCCGCGCCGTCGAGGTGGCTCGCAGGAACCAGTCGGAGCAGGCGGGGCTGGTCGAGCTGTACGTGACGCTGTGCGCGGAGGCCGCGGCCCCCGATCACCCCGCCCACGGCTACTTCGAACGCCGGTTCCGCAACACGATCAACGCGTTCGGCAGCGCGTTCGCCGCGGTGGCCGCGGACGGTGGGCTCGCGGAGGGCAGGGACCCGTGGCTGGAGGGGCTGTGGTGGGTGGCCCTGTGGGATGGGCTGCAATTCCAGTGGAGCTTCGACCACGACCAGGTGGACGTCGCGGCGCTGCTGCAGGCTCACCTGGATCGGGTGCTGTCGCCGGCGCAGTGACGGCGGCAGTCAATCGCTGCCGTGCGCCTCGTGGCTGACCAGGGCAAGCTGCAACTCCAGCCGCGTCTGCGGGTCGTCGAGGGCGTCGCCGAACAGCACTCGGAGCTGGTTGACCCGGTAGGCGACCGTCTGCGGATGGATCGACAGCTCTGCGGCGACCTGCTGCCGCTGACCCCAGTGCCTCAGCCAGGACGCCAGGGTCGCGGTGAGGCGTTCGCGTTGGGCCGGACGCACCGAGCCGAGCGGCTCGAGGGCCAGTTCGCGGAGGGTCTCGGCGACCTCCGGCGCACCGCGGGTGAGCAGGAGCGGGAGCTGGTCCACCGCGTGGACCGGCCCTTCGCCGGTCTCGGGAGCGAGCAGCGCGCACACCAGGGAGCGCCGGGCGTCCGTGGGAGGCACGGATGGACCGATTCGCAGCGCCGCGCCGGCGCCGTCGAGCGCCTGGGCCAGGTGGTGGACGGCGTGGGGGAGAGCGGACGTCGCGTCCAGCACGGCCACGGCGACGTCCTCGCGCTCCAGCACGAAGCCCTGACCGACCAGGGCCGCTCGTGCCTGGGTGATCCGCTCCGCCGGGAGGATCGCCACGGCGACCTCCGCAGGCACGGTCCAGCCGACCTGGTGGGCGACCGCACGGATGGCGTCCTCGTCACCCGCGAACAGGGCGTCAGCCAGCCTGCGCAGCCTGCGCTCGCGCTCGCCGGCGTGGGTGGTCACCTCGTGGGCGTAGCCCTCCGTGCTCTCCGACTGCAACGCATCGCTGAGGGTGAAGACGGCTTCCCCGAGCGCGAGTTGGGCCTCGGGGGACGGGTCGAGGTCGGCCAGCGCGCGGGCGACCTCCGTGTAGAGCACCCGGGTGCCGATCCGGTACGCCGCGAGCAGGTCCTCCAGGCCACGACCCTCGCGGGCCTCGCCCGCGCCGAGCTCGCGGAACTGGGCGCGCTCCGGCGCGGTCAGCGGGGGTTCGGTGGTGCCGATCAGGCGGACGAAGCGCACCAGCACCGTGCGCGTGGCGCGACCGAGGTCGGCGCGCACCTTCGCGTCGCCGACCCGCTGCGCCCACTCGGGCCCGGAGTCGATCAGCCGCAAGATGTCCGCCTGCAGTCGGTCGACCTCGGGGGCGATGGTGGCGGCGAGCTCCTGCGGAAGGCGGCCCCAGGGCACACCGGGCGTAGAAACTGTCACAGCGAAATAGTATTCACAGCCTGCTTTCTGTCCAGGGGTCAAAGAACTGTCAGCCAGTGATGATGGAGAATGTCGGCATGGAATTCGCCGCCAGTCGTGAGCACGTCCTGTCCATGTGTCGCACCATGCTGGATCGGGGGTTCCTGAAGGCCACCGAGGGCAACGTGTCCGTCCGTGTTCCGGGGCGTGAGCTCTACGCGGTGACGCCCAGCAACTACGGCTACGAAAAGATGCGGGCGGCGGACATCTGCGTCCTCGACTTCGACGGGAAGGTCGTCGCCGTCGAGGGGGCCTCCGAGCTCGCCCCGTCCGTGGAGGCGGGGATGCACGCGACGATCTACCGCGAACGGCCCGACGTCCACGCCATCGTGCACACTCACCAGCCGTTCGCCTCGGCGCTGTCGTACCTGCGCAAACCGATCCCCGCGCTGTCGGACGAGCAGAGCCGCTTCCTCGGTGGCGAGGTGCCGATCGTCGACTACGCGCCGGCCGGCACCAGCTTCCTGGCCAGCAACATGCGCAAGAAGCTGGGCTCTGGCGGCAATGCGTTCATCCTCGCCAACCATGGCGTCGTGGTCCTCGGCACCGATCCCGAGCGCGCGGTGTTCGCGATGGGGCTGCTCGAGAAGGTCTCGATCGCGTACCTGATGGCGCTGGTCACCGAACCCGACAAGGTCTACACGGTGCCGGCGCCGATCCGTGAGATCGCGATCTCGAAGCTCCGCTCCGAGCAGAAGCGGATCGCCGAGCAGGTGACGAAGTCCATTCCTGCCGAGCCCGTCGGGCCTGCCCCACTGCCCAGCGCGGACGCGGTCGCAGCGCGGGTTTCCGCAGGCTCGACCAGCGGTTCGAGCCCGGCGATCGACGCAAACCCGACGGACGCGCGGAGCGACCTGCCGGACGCGGCCACGCTCGGCTACGCCATCACCACCTACCCGGACGTCCCCGATGTCTACCGGCGTCTGGACGCGCTCGTCGACCAGCCGGTCCGTGCGCCCCGGCACGACGCGATGCTGGAAGTGCTGGAGCACTTCGAGACGAGGTGCGCGGGCAGCAGGAAGATCACCGACCGCGCGAAGAAGCGGATCCCCGGCGGCGTCCAGCACAACCTCGCCTTCAACTACCCGTTCCCGCTCGCGATCACGAAGGCGGAGGGTGCCCACCTGACCGACGTGGACGGCAACACCTACATCGACTTCCTGCAGGCCGGCGCCCCGACGATCCTGGGCAGCAACTACGCGCCCGTCCGCGAGCGGGTGGAAGAACTCGTCCGCGAGTCCGGTCCGGTCACCGGGTTGTTCCACAAGGCCGAACTGGAACTTGCCGAGCTCATCCACCACTTCATGCCGAGCATCGAGGTGTACCGGTCCCTGGGCTCCGGAACCGAGGGCGTGATGGCCGCCGTGCGCGGCGCCCGTGCGTTCACGGGCAAGCCGATGGTGATCAAGATGGGCGGTGCTTACCACGGCTGGTCCGACACGATGGTGGTCGGGCTGCGTGTGCCCGGCACCTGGCGGATGAACGCCAAGGGCATCCCGCTCGGCGCGACCGCGGACACCCGTGAGGTGTTCCCCGAGTCGCTGGGCGAACTGAAGCGCAAGCTGATCGAGAACCGGCTGCGCGGCGGCACGGCCGCGGTGATCGTCGAGCCCGTCGGGCCCGAGAGCGGGACGCGTCCGGTGCCCCACGACTACAACGAGAAGATCCGCGAGCTCTGCGACGAGTTCAAGGCCCTGTTGATCTTCGACGAGGTCGTCACCGGTTTCCGCCTCGGCATGGGCGGGGCGCAGGGCTACTTCGGCGTCCGGCCCGACCTGACCGTCCTCGGCAAGGCGGTCTCGGGCGGGTACCCGATGGCCGGTGGCGTCGGAGGCCGCGCCGACATCATGGCCGTTTTCGGGTCCGGCCTGGACGGCAAGGCCGGCGCGCACGTCCAGGTTGGCGGGACGCTCTCGGCGAACCCGTTGTCGTGTGCGGCCGGGGTGTTCGCGATCGAGGAGATGGCCCGCACCAACGCTCCGGTGATCGCCGGGAGCGCAGGGGACCGGCTCGCCGAGGGGCTGCGGCGGCTGGTGGCCAAGCACGGCCTGCCTTACGTGGTGTACAACCAGGGTTCGATCGTGCATCTTGAGTCGACGGGAGTGATGATGCTCTCGATGCGCAATCCCGCCAAGCTGCTGAAGGAGAACGGCATTCGCAAGACGGTGATGGAACAGATGGGCGCCGTCTACGCCGCCCACGGCATCATCACGCTCGCCGGCTCCCGGCTGTATACGTCGATGGCCTGCACCGATGCCGTCATCGACGACGCCCTCGAGCGGTTCGATCAGTCGTTCGCCCTGGTTGAGGGGGCCTAGGCGTGGGAGTTGGCCCGGGGGCGGTGAGTTCACCCGGCGCGATCGCGCCGCAGGTGCTCGCGGCTGACCTGGGCACGTCGGGGATGAAGCTGGCCCTGGTCGGCGCGGACGGCCGGCTGGTCGGCTGGGAGAGCGAACCGGTCGACCTGGCCATCCTGCCGGGCGGCGGAGCCGAGCAGGCCCCAGCGCAGTGGTGGGAGGCGTTCGGACGCTGCGCTGCACGCCTCGCGGCAAGGCACCCCGAGCACTATGCGGCCGTGACCACGGTGTGCTGCTCCACGCAGGGCGAGGGCACGATTCCCGTGGACGCGAACGGCGAGGCCCTGACCGACTGCGTGCTCTGGATGGACATGCGCGGTGCGCCGAACCTGCGCCGCCAGTTCGGTGGGCGCCCGGCCATCAACGGCTTGGCCGCCTCCCGCTACGCGGCCTGGATCCGGCTCACCGGCGGCGCACCGTCCCCGACCGGCAAGGACCCGGCCGCACACATGCTGTGGGTGCGGGACGAACTGCCCCAGGTGTACGAGCGCACCGCGGTGTTCCTGAACGTGCTCGACTACCTGAACCTGCGGCTGACCGGACGGGCCGTGGCCACGGTCGACTCGATCCTGACCAGTTGGGTGACCGACAACCGGAACCCCGGACGGGTCGCCTACGACGCGGGCCTGGTTGCGGGCAGCGGGATCGACGCCGACAAGCTGCCCGAGATCGTCGCCTGCACCGACGTGATCGGCACGCTCACCGGTGCTGCCGCCGAACACCTGGGCCTGCCCGCGTCGGTGCAGGTCGTGGCCGGAGCGATCGACGTCACGGCGGCGGCGATCGGCGCGGGGACGGTGGCGAACGGCGACTGTCACCTGTACCTGGGCACGTCGTCGTGGATCGCGGGGCACGTGCCGGCGAAGAAGACCGATGTGGTGCACAGCATTGCGTCCGTGCCGTGCGCCTTGCCCGACCGGTACCTGATGATCGCCCTGCAGGCCACCGCCGGGGGCAACCTCGACTGGCTGCGCGACAACGTGGTGGGTGCGGGCGACCCGCTGGTGGCTGCCGACCTGAGGGGCGAGTTCTTCGCGGCGTCCGACCAGATCGTGCCGACGGTGCCCGCCGGGTCGAACGGGGTGATCTACACGCCGTGGATCTACGGCGAGCGTGCCCCGGTGGACGACCTGGCCCTGCGTGCAGGGCTGTTCAACGTCTCGCTGCACAACACCCGCGCCGACCTGCTCCGGGCCGTGTTCGAGGGCATCGCCCTGAACACGCGGTGGCTGCTGCGTCCGGTGAACCGCTTCCTGCCCGCACCGGTGACCTCGATCCGCCTGGTCGGAGGGGTAGCCCGGTCAGACTCGTGGACGCAGATCCTCGCCGATGTGCTCGGCGTGCCGGTGCACCGGGTGGCTCAACCGGTGGCAGCCAACGCCCGTGGCGCCGGGCTGATCGGTGCCATCGGCGTGGGCGCGATCACCGCCTCCGATGTTCCGGGCCTGGTCGAGGTCGCGGACGTGCACGATCCGAACCCCAGCGTGCGAGCGGTCTACGACGAGGCGTTCGGCACCTTCGTCGACCTCCACCGCCGGCTGGCGCCGCTGTACCGGAAGATCGCGAAGCGGGGCTGACCACCTGCCGGCTACCCCGGGTTCGGGCCGTCCAGTGGTCTGTTGAGGTCGGGCGCCGAGGATCGAGCTGGCCGGGCCGACGGGCGATACGAGACCCGTCGTCAGGATGTTGAAGGCCCCAAGCGGCTGTGTGGGGCATCTGGCCGCGAGGGCTCTTTGAGTTCCACGAAGATCGTGTGGGTCGGGGTATCACCGATGTTGGTCCCCGCATGTTCTTGAGCGTCCAGCCATCGGGCCTCGAAGGCAGGCAACTCCACATCCATCTCCGTGTCGCCGGAGCGGAGCCGGCGTCGGAAGGTGCTCAACGTAACCATCACGCTGTCAGGGTGCGAGTGTGGTTGGGTGGCGTCACCGGGCCCGTCGATGTACTCCAGGACTCGCACGCGGTCGTTCTCGAAGAGCAGGTGATACAGGTCGGGATTGGTGGCGATCGGGTCATCCATGGCGCTCCAATCGGTGCTGGGCGACGACGCCGCCTGAGGAGTACTCTGCGCCCCTTCCCGTGCCGGAGCAAGGGCACAACTGTTGGGGTTCAGAACACCCGCATCTGTGCTATCCGAACAGGCTCCACCCGTGGGACAGCCCGGCGGTGAGCAGGAGGAGCGCGATGGACAGCCTCCCTCCGCCGCCGTCGGTCCGAAGGAGACGAACATCGGACGCGCGATCTGGCGAATGCAGGATGGGCCCAATGCGGTGTCCCTTGGCTTGGCTCCTGTGCTGGCTTCGACGTGGAGGGACGGCGGTGCTCGGTAGCGTTGCAGACGGTGCGGGTCTGGATGTCATGATCGGGCCGGAGTGGACACTACTGGGGCATGGACAACGACAACGCGACGGCGGGTGAGGTTGATTTTCCGGACTGGCTCCCCCGGCGTGCGGTTATCGAGCCACCAGGACAGGGTTGTTGCGATGGCCGCCAGCAGGCACGTGACGACGGTGAAGTAGCCGGAGCCCGGCGGGGCGTCCCAGTTGGCGTCGCTGAAAGCGATCGCGACGATGTACTCGGCGATCTGGTGAAACAGGCCGGTCGAGGTCGCAGCGAGAACCACGATCGCGGATCTGGCCAGCAGACGCTCCGCGACCCCGGCCGCCGCGATAGCGACCAGGGCGAGCAGCGCTGACACTTCGATCAGAACCGCCAGTGAGCGACCGAGTTCGTCGTCGGCGGTTTCGGGAGTGAGCGACATCACGGCGGAGTCGATGACCAGGGCGATCCCCAGGAGTACCGGGAGTGCGGCGGTCAGCGTGACGATCCTCGGGAGCCGCAGGGCAGGCAACAGCACCAGCCAGGCGGCGGCCAGCAGAAGCCCGGCCGTGGCGCCCAGGGAACCCATCAGTGTCCAGCCCGAGCCGGGCTGGGGCAGGACGAACATCGGCGCGCGGTCCATCGCGGCAAGGCACTCGGCGGTGAACTCCGACTCGTACCGGTAGCCGCGCAGGACGCTGCCATTGAGCATGCTCCCCGCGCACGGCCGCCAGTAGAGCATGACGGCGGCCGCCTCAAGGGCGGCGCCAGCCGCGATCAGGGCCGCAGACAGCAGCCACAGCTTCGACCTTCCCCTCACGCAACGAGCGTAGGTACCGCCCGTCCGAGACGCGAGGGTGGCAACCGTACGAACCTCGCCGGCCACCTGCAGAACCGAGGCGGACCGGCTCACACCGAGCCAGACCACCCGGTCACGAACCAGAGAGCAAGACAGCCGCTCACTCCGCGACGGTTCGGGGGCGCCGTCAGTTGAGCTCAAGATCAAGTTCGACGAGGTAACCGTTGAAGCGCAGGTCGCGGTGGACATCTTCGGTGCCGTCGACACGCTCTGCTGGCCTGATTTCTGCTGTGCCCTGGAGGGGGTAGAGCCCGTCGCCCCCGGGTCCGGGGGCGTAGCGGCTGTAGGCGCACCGGATGCTTCGTACCCTCCCCTTCCTGGCCACGGCGTTCCCGTCCAGCTCGTGGTGGTCTTCTTGATGGGTGACTTGAACGGCAAGATCGACTCCGACGGCGGCCTCAATCCAATCCACCTCTGGTTCCTCGGTCAGGTTCCACTCGACGCGATCGTTGACTGAGAAGGGCTGGCCGCAGCACTCCATCTGCCAAGCGGAGTACCAGACGAGAGCCACGCTGCAGTCTCTCACCCATGCGCATTTCATCTGCCGCGCCGGAGATCTTCTGTCGCTAGTGTGTTGGCTCCTCGCCCCACCACGGCTCGGTAACGACGACCTCGGTGCGCGGAGCAAGCGCGTCGCGAGTTGCGCGCAAGAGTTCAACCCCCTCTGCGATCCAGGCAGAGTCGCCAGGTCCTTCAATCGGGGCCCTGGATTCGTTGTAGCCGGCGTTCCACGTCCGAAGCTGAGTTGCGAGCAGTTTCGGGATGCCGAGTTCCTCGGGGACGACGGCTCGGCCGTCCCGCCAGAGGGGTCCCGGGCCGTAGTCTGGCCAGAACTCGATCTCGGTCATAGCCCAAGTGTGTCCGGTACACACCGGGGTGTGCGGAGAGCGGCGCGGGACTGGGCCTCAGCGGATCCGCCAGTAGCTCCGGGTAGCCGATCTGGAGCCACACCAGCATCGCCATCACCGAGTAGATGGCGAGGTTCGGGATGCCGAGCCAGTCCGGGCCCTCGGTGATGCCGACGGAACGGAGGAAGGTGTTGATGGAGCCGTTTGTCGGGTCGAGGATCCAGCTCGAGCGGATCCTGGCGACCATACGGACCACTCGGCAATAGGCGTTCCCCAGGGCAGGGAAGGAGGGGTTCGTCGTTTCTCCGCGGCTGATTCAGTCGTGCGTCACCCGACTGAGCCCGGGGCCGAGGAGGGTGAGCACTGTGGCGGCCGCGTCGGTGGGCGTCACGTCCCGTCCATGGTCGAGCCACCAGATCACGACCGCCCAGACCGCGCCACCCAGTGCGGCCGCGACCTCCCCGCGTTGCGGTTCCGTCAGGCTGGGCGCGGTCGCGTCCAGTCGTTCCCGGATGTGGGTGTTGATCCGCTCCCTGAACGCCGCCACCATGGGCCCCCCGCGTCCGGCCAGCAGGTAGGGCTCGGCAAGGACGCGATGCTGGGCGAGGTGCTCAAACAGGCCGGGCACGAAGGCGAGGCAGTGACCCTGCCCGGTCGCTGGCACGATCTCGGCAGCGCCCAGGAAAGCGTCAGCCAGAAGGGCATCAAGGTCCTCGTAATGTGCGTAGAACGTCGAGCGTGAGCAGCGGGCGTGAGCCACCACCTCCGCCACCGTCACCTCGTCCCAGGCGCGGGTCCGGAGCAGGTCCAGCAAGGCGCCCCGGAGCCGGTACCGGGTGCGAATCGTTCGAGGATCCACCGATGTCGGACACATACGCGGCTCCTGTCCGGAACTGACGCGGTTCGTCGTGGCGCACGTCGCCGGGGTGCCGGATCGTGGAATCACAAGCCCATCGTCAGGAGGACCCATGACCACCACGACCCTGCCCACCGCACCACGGACACTGAACCGTCCCGATCCTATCGAGCGGGCCCGCCGACTCGGCACCGCCGCGGCGCTCCTCGCCATGCCCACCATCTTCGTGTTCGCGTTCGCCACCCATCCAGGGCTCGGCAGCATCCACCTGCTGGAGCCGGCCGATCTGATCCTGCGGGCGCGCGGCAACCCCGTCCTGCAGCTCGGGCACGCACTCGTGACTCTCAACACCGCCCTCCTCGTCGTCGTTGCGGTGCACCTGCAGTCGCTGCTGCGTGCCGGTCGCGGCGCGTGGGCCGGCCTGGTTGGAGGCGGGATGGCCGTGCTCGGAGCCTGCCTGCTCGCCGCCGACAAGGGTGCCCTCTGCCTCACCATGAGCGCCCTCGACACCGTCGACGACACCACCTTCACCGCGATGCTGCCCGGCCTGGTGGCCATCTTCGACAAGCAGGGCTGGATGGTCCTGATCTGGGGAATGGTGTTGCTGCCCCTTGGCGTCGCCGTGCAGGCGATCGGCCTGATCCGGTCTGGACAGTGGCGGACATGGCAAGCGGTCACGTTGCTCGCCGGCTCCCTCCTGATCGCAGCGCCCGATGGAATGGAGGTCATCAACCTGTTCGCAGCCCTCGCTCTCCTCGTCGCTCTCGCACCACACGCCGTCCACCTGGCGCAAGGCCGGTCGACGACCAGCCCGGGCTCGGCGACGTCGCGCTGCCGCACCTGCCGCCACCGCCTCGCCTCGGCAGCCATCAGGAAGACCTCGTGATCCTGGCCGCTTGCCTGGCGGGCCTCGCGCTGATCCGCCTGATCCCCGCCACACGAGCGAGATTGCCGGCCACGATGGATCTGTCACGTCGGTAGGCTCCGCGGACATGGGGTGGTTCCGGACCAAGGATGATTCCAGCGCGGCTCGTGACCCGGAGTTGCCGTTGAGCGTGACGCAAGCGCAGCGATTGCGGGAGCTGGTGCGGGTGGCGTGGGCACGTGTGGGCCGTGAGGTGACGGTTCACTCCGACCATGTCGTCGATGCCGACGGGGGCGTATTCGGTCTATGGAACCTGGCGGTCCTGGTGGCCGACGCCCCGGATCGCAAGTGGCCCGGGTTGGTCAGCGACCACGTCAGTCGGCTCGCCACGCCAAGTCCCACGATCCAGAGCCTGTCCGACGCCCAGTTGCGTGCCCAGTTGGTGCTGCGCCTGGCCGAGAATGCCGGGCTGCCGGATCTGTCGTGGTTCCCCACCGCGCCGACGCTGGCGGGCGATCTGCGTCAGGTGCTCGTCCTGGACTTTCCCAACACGGTGATCACGCCGAATGAGAGCGAGCTTGCCGCTCGTGGCGACCTCGACGAGTGGAGGGCGGTGGGGCGGGCGAACCTGTGGCACATGATGCGCAGCGAGAAACGCGACCACGAAGTCGTCGGACGCGGGGAGGGCGGCCGTTTCGACGTTCTCATCGGCGACAGCGTCTACACCGCGTCCATGGCCATGTTCTTGCCCGAGCTGTTGGCATTCGTCGCACAGACCGATCTCGGTCAAGGGGTGTTCGTGGCGGTGCCGTTTCGGCACCAGGCCGCGTTCCGCGTTATCGACGGGCCCGAGGCCGCACAAGGGCTTCAGAATCTCTTCGGGTTCGCAATGGCTGGCTACGACGACGGAGCGGGCCCCCTGAGTCCACACGTGTTCTGGGTCAAGGACGGCCAGTGGGAGCAGGTCACCAGACTCGACGAAGACGGCCCCCGAATTATCGTCGGCCCCGACCTCGCACAAGCGCTCGGCATGACCGGCGAATAGCCCGAACGGTGCAGAGAGCTCATGACGGCGGATGCTGATCAGGGCGAACAGCGGCCGGCGAGTGTGGCGGGCGTAGCAAGGGTGACGCCAGCCCCTTGCGCCTGCGGATCCGGCTGGGATGTCCTGCTGTGGCGGTTGGGGTCAGCTTCTGTCGACGAGACGGGTGAACTCGGTCATCGTGTCGATGCTGTGGTTGCCGCGGCCCATCAGGAAGCTGCCGGCTTGGCGACGATTGGGAATGAGGTGTCCGCCGTCGGTCATCGCGTAGGCGATCACGGGTGAGTGGCCCTCGGCGGTGAAGGCAAGGCGTTGGCCGCCTGCGCGATGGGGCCCGTCGGGCGGGATCGACTGGACCTGGGGCTGCATGGTGATGCCTGCGCGCTGGGCCCAGAAGGCGACACTGTCATCGAAGGACCTCATCAGCCCTCGCGGACGTCCGAGAGCACTGGCCATACCGCCCTGGAACGGGACGATCGGGTCCTTCGTGCCGTGGACCAGCATCATCGGGATCGCGGCGACGTCCGGGTCGGGCGCCGCGAGCAGGTTGTCGGACGCTGGCATCGTCGCGCTGACGAGCCCCGCCGCACTCAGCAGGGGGGTTTCGAGCACGACCCTGATCAACAGCTGGCCGCCGTTGGAGTACCCGATCCCGTAGGCCTGGTTGACGCCTTCGGCGGCCGAATCGAGGTACTGGTGCGCCAACGCCTGAATGAAGGCGACGTCATCGACGCCGTCCGCGCGTGCCCTGCTGGGGGTGCTGGTTCGAGCGTCGTTCCACAGGCCGCCGCGCCAGGACCGGGGGTAGGCCACCACGTGGCCGGCGCGCGCCCAGTCGTCGAGCGTGTATCCCGACAGGGAACGGAGCAGGCGAGGGGTCTGGTTGGAGCCGTGTGCGGCGATCAGCAGCCGCCTGTCGGCGGCCCGCCGGGTAGCGGAGGTGACCTCCACCCAGTGCCGCTCGTGACCTCCGACGACCACGGTGCGGTTCGCGAGCACCAGCCCTTCCTCTGCCCGCCTGCGTGTGCTCATCGTCCATCCCTTACAATCGTTGAGTGACTCAAGCAATTTACCAGATGCTTGAGCCCCTCAAGTAAAGGAGCATCATGCCGGCGAGCCGGGCGGAACCGCTGTACACGGCTGCGGCAGCCATCGATGCGATCGCGCAGGCCCACCGCGCCGTGGCGGCGACGACCCTGGGCGACCTCGGGGTGAGCGAGGCCACGGCCGGACTGCTCTGGCTGTTGGGCAACGACCCTGGCTGCACGATGAGCCAGGCGGCCGAACGGCTTTCCTGCGACCGGTCCAACATCACGCTCCTCGCAACCCAGCTCGAGAAGCGGGGGTTCCTGGAGCGAACGGCTGATCCGGACGACGGACGGCGGCGAAACCTTCACCTGACCGCTGACGGCGAACGCGCGGCAACGACGTTGCGTGACGCCATCGCGACCGGATCGCCTCTGCGTCACCTCACGGCAGAGGGGTGCACCGAACTTGTGGCACTACTGCAGGCCTCGCTCGCGCCCGATGCCTCGACGACTGATCGCGATCGATCGCAAAGCATTTGAGGGGCATCCCGCCTGAACCCGGGCGATCGGCCCCGCCGTGCGTGGGCGCCCGTGCGAGACCGCGGGGTCAGGAAGGGTCCGCCGTCTCCAGGTCGCCCGGGACAGGGGAGTCCAGCGTCGGCTCGGGCTGGCGCCACATCCACAACCCGATCACGGCAAGCAGAACTCCCAGGATCGCGAAGCTCCACACGAAGCCGCCCTCGGGAGTGCGGGCGGCCTCCATGAACAGCACGACCACGAACGAGGCCTGACCGACCAGCTGGAACAGTCCGGACGACGCTCCCTCCGGGGTGGGCGCGGCGATCTCGGACGCGTACTGCATGCCCACCGGCATGGCGCCGGTGAGCAGGAAGCCCACCACGAAGGAGCACACGCCCACAACCACCATTGACAACCCCGGGAGCACGAAGGCCGCCATCAGCGGCGCCGCGATCACCATCGGGATCGCCGTCCACGGCACCCGCCTGCCGCTCCGGTCGGACGCAGCGCCAAGCGCCAGGGCACCGATCACGCCGCCGGCCAGCAGGCTCTCGAGGAGCACCTCCGCGGCGTCCTCGGGCAACCCGATCGCGGACACCATCTGGAGCGCCCAGGTGGACAGCCCGTTGAACACCCCGAGTGCCACGAACAGCGCGGCGAGGAAGACCTGGAACGGCCGCTGGGCCAGGGCGTGGCGCAGGCCGCCCAACTCGAGCGCACGGGCCTCGGTCGCGTCGGAGATGCCGCGGTCGGCGTCCCGGGCGAACCCGAGGTAGAGCACCGCCGTCACGGAGGCGGCACCCGCGTAGACCCACAGCACGCCGTCGATGGTCAAGCCCGCGTCGAGCAGGGCCGGTGTGACCGCGGTGCCCACCGCGACGCCGACCATCATCGCGAGAGTGAGGATCGACACCACGGTGGCCCGTTGATGGCGAGGGAACCACTTGCCAGCAACGGTGGTCCAGGCGTTGAAGAGCAGGGGTTGCGCGACCGCGGACAGGAACGTGCCGGCCAGCGCCCAGCCGAAGGAGGGTCCTGCCAGCGCCCGGACGGTGGCGCCGAGGGCGACCAGCACCGAACCGAGGCCGACGGCGATCCGCAGACCGTACCGGTCGACCATCCAGGCGGCCGGGATGGACAGGGGGATGAACACGACCATGAAGATGATTGAGAACCAGCCGATCTCGGTGGTGGTGACACCGTAGAACTCGGCGGCGGTCGTGCTCACCGGCGACATCGAGATCCACTGCAGCTGGATGGTGATGTTGACCAGCACCGAGACCGCAAGGACGACCCAGCGGTACGGCGTGCCGGCAACGGTGTTCACAGCGCAGACCCTAGTCAGGATCGGACCGTCTGGCGCGGAGTCCCGAGAGGGCGTTGCGCTTCGAGCGCGGAGGTCACGCCGCCGGGACCGGCTCGGTGTGGGTGGTCACCCAGAATCGTGCGGTCACGATGATGCCCAGCGCGAGCAAGGCAGAGGTGAGGACGAACGGCCAGGTGCGGTCGATGCTCGACAGCCAGCCGGAGATCCAGCCGAAGGGGGCCGTGGCCAGCATCACAACCGTCCGCTGGATGGCCATCACCCGCGAGCGCTCGTGACGGTCGACGTGCAGGGCGACCAGCGACTCGGCCAGCATGTAGAGGATGCCCGCGCCGAAGGCGTCCAGGACCAGGCAGCCCGCGAGCAGGCCGTAGGTGCTGACGTTCGCCGCGCCGTCCGGAGCCGGGATCGACACGAGCAACGCCTGGCCGGCGAGGTAGACGCCAAAACCCCACAGCGTGGGTGCCTTGAGGTGCTTGCCGTGGGTGAGCGCGGGAATCACCGTGAAGAACAGCACCACCGACAGCAGCGAGCGCACCATCGGGAAGAACGGCAGCAGCGGGTCAGGGACGCCCAGTCGCTGGTTGATCACCACCTGCCAGAACGTGCCGTTGACGAGCTGGACGGCCCCGACGATGGCCGCGATCGTCAGCGAGAAGATCGTCCCCTTCGAGTGGATGATCAGGGGCAGCACGCCGCGGTACTCCGACAGCGAGCGCCAGATGCTCACGTCCCTGGTCAGCTCCACCCGCAGCCGCCCGATCTCGGTCTCGGTCGACCAGCGGTACAGGATGAGGATCTTGGCTGTCATGATCACGAAGGCATTGACGTAGAGGATGCGCACCGCCGGCACCAGTCCGAACTGCGCCACGAGGACGGCGGCGATCGGGGCGAACAGCGCGGAGAACTCGGCCGCCACCTTCACCAGCGAGTAGACCTTCGTGATCTCGCCACGGTCGACATCCTCGACGAGCAGGCAGTCCCAGGAGTTCTGGGTGACCTGCCACGCGCCGTTCACCACGGACGCGATCAGGAAGTACCAGAAGTTCTGCGCGACGGCCCAGATCAGGCAGGGGATCGCCCAGGCGATCACGTCGAAGACGGCGGTGGTGAGGCGGCGTCCGAGCTTGTCGGTGATCACGCCGCTGAGCAGGCCGAACCCGACCTGGGACAGCATCGAGATGGTCGCGAGCAGGCCGATCTGCACGTCGTGGACGCCGAGGGCCAGCATGAAGACGGACGCGTAGGGGAGCACGAGCATCATCGACAGGCCCCACAAGGGCTCGGTGTAGACGCACGCCCGTCCGTTGCCCCGCAGGTTCACCAGGCTGTTCAGCAGGGGATTGCGCACCGTCGCCACCGGATCAGCAAAGCAGGTCGGACGGCAGCACTGCAATCGCTCCCACGCCTCGGCGAGGTCCCCTCCCCGCTGCTCGAGCCGTTCGGGGCCGGCTCAGCTGTTCCAGCGGAGAATTGCCGGCGACTCCTTCTCCCTGCCGAGGACGGACACGCTGCCCACCTCGAGCGGGAAGCTCTGGCCGAAGATGATCGGGAAGTCCAGCCAGCACAGCGCCAGCACCCGGGACGCGTGGCCGTGGCCGAAGCAGATCGCCCGTTCCACGCCGGAGGCGCGCACGCGTGCCACCACGCGGGTGAGCCGTGCCCGGACCTCCTCGGAGGACTCGCCCCCCGGGCAGCCGTTGAACCAGATCCGCCAGCCCGGGAAGTGCGCGCGGATCTGCGCGCTGGTCATGCCCTCGAAATCGCCGTAGTACCACTCGGCCAGGTCGTCGTCGACCTCGTAGTCGGTGAACCCGGCCAGTTCCGCCGTCCGGCGGGCCCGCAGTCGCGGGCTGCTCAGCACGAGGTCGAAGTCGCCCGGGTCCAGCCGCTCGCGCAGGGATGTCGCCTGCACGATCCCGGCGTCGGTGAGGTCGAGTTCGGTGACCGATGTGTGCTGCCCGGATCGGCTCCATTCGGTCTGGCCGTGGCGAACCAGGTAGAGCAGGGTCATTCGTTGTCGCCGCCGGTCGCACGGGCGGCGGCCTTGGCGTCCGCGGTCGTCGCGCCGGCGTCGGGCCAGGTCCAGTCGGCCACCTCCGGAATGTCGGTGCCCCACTGGTAGGCGTACGCCTTGGCCTCGATCCGGCGGTCCACCATCTGCTGGCGCAGGGTGGCGTAGCGGGCGCGCAGGCTGGGCACACGGTCGATGACGTCGATGACGAGGTGGAAGCGGTCGATGTCGTTGCGCATGCACATGTCGAAGGGGGTGGTGGTCGAGCCCTTCTCCTTGAAACCGCGGACGTGGAGGTTGGCGTGGTTGGTGCGTCGGTAGGCGAGCCGGTGCACCAGCCAGGGGTAGCCGTGGAAGGCGAAGATGACGGGACGATCCGCGGTGAAGATGGTGTCGAAGTCGCGGTCGGAGAGGCCGTGCGGGTGCTCGTGCTCGTCCTGAAGCCGCATCAGGTCGACCACGTTCACCACCCGCACCGTGAGCTCGGGGATGTGCTGGCGGAGCAGGTCGGCTGCGGCGAGGGTTTCGAGGGTGGGGACGTCGCCGGCGCAGGCGAGCACGACGTCCGGTTCAGATCCCGGAACCTCGGTCCCGGCCCATTCCCAGATGCCCAGGCCGCGGGTGCAGTGCGCGATGGCCTCCTCCATGTTCAGGAAGACGGGTTCGGGTTGCTTGCCGGCGACCACGACGTTGACGTACTGCTTGCTGCGCAGGCAGTGGTCGAACGTGGACAGCAGGGTGTTCACGTCCGGGGGCAGGTAGACCCGGATCACTTCGGGACTCTTGTTCATCACCACGTCGAGGAAGCCGGGGTCCTGGTGGCTGAAGCCGTTGTGGTCCTGGCGCCACACGTGTGAGCTGAGCAGGTAGTTCAGGGACGCGACGGGGCGCCGCCAGCCGATCTCGTTGGTGGACTCCATCCACTTGGCGTGTTGGTTGAACATCGAGTCGACCACGTGGATGAACGCCTCGTAGGAGGACATCATCCCGTGCCGGCCGGTGAGCAGGTAACCCTCCAGCCAGCCCTGGCACTGGTGCTCGGAGAGGACCTCCATGACCTGGCCCTGGCGGCGCATCGGGTCGGGCGCGTCGGTGGGCAGGTAGTCACCCAACCACTGCTTGGGCGTGGCCTCGTAGACGGCCTGGAGCCGGTTGGACGCGGTCTCGTCCGGGCCGAACACGCGGAAGTTGTCGGGGTTCCGGCGGGCCACCTCGGCGAGGAACTCACCCAGGCGCCGGGTCGACTCGACCACGGGCCCACCGTGGCCGTCGCTGTCGGGTTCGACGGCGAAGTCGCGGAAGTCCGGCATGATCAGGTCCTTCAGCAGCTGGCCCCCGTTCGCGACCGGGTTGGCCGACATCCGCCGCTCCCCGGCCGGACGCAACACGTCGAACCGGTCGTCGAGGGCCCCGCGCTCGTCGAACAGCTCCTCGGGCCGGTAGCTGGCCAGCCAGTCGGCCAGCACCTGCAGGTGCTCCTCGGAGTCCCGGGCGTTGGCCAAGGGCACCTGGTGGCTGCGCCAGTGGGCCTCGGTCTGCTTGCCGTCGACGCTCGCCGGTCCCGTCCAGCCCTTCGGGGTGCGGAACACGATCATCGGCCAGCGGGGCCGCTCGACCGCGTCGGCGTCGACGGACTCGGCGTCGGTCTTGATCGCAACGATCCGGTCCAGCACGTCGTCCAGCAGCCGGGCGAACCGACGGTGCGCCTCGAGGTGGTCGTCACCGGGCTGCGCCTCGAAGAAGTACGGGTCGTGCCCGTAGCCCCGCATCAGGTCGGCGAGCTCGTCGTCCGGGATCCGGGCCAACACGGTCGGGTTGGCGATCTTGTAGCCGTTCAGGTGCAGCACCGGCAGGACGACACCGTCGGTCTTCGGATTGACGAACTTGTTCCCGTGCCAGCCGGTCGCCAACGGCCCGGTCTCCGCCTCGCCGTCGCCGACCACGCAGAACGTCAACTGGGTGGGGGAGTTGAACACCGAACCGTACGCGTGGGACAGCGAGTACCCGAGCTCGCCGCCCTCGTGGATCGATCCTGGGCACTCTGGCGACACGTGCGAGGGGATCCCACCCGGGAACGAGAACTGCTTGAACAACCTGCCCAGACCCGCCTCATCACCGGTGATGCTCGGATAGACCTCGGTGTAGGTCCGGTCCAGGTACGCGTTCGCCACCAACCCCGGACCCCCATGGCCTGGCCCCGCGATGTAGATCGCGTTCAGGTCGCGCTCCACGATCGCCCGGTTGAAATGGGCATACAGGAAGTTCAGACCGGGCGTCGTGCCCCAGTGCCCGAGCAGGCGACGCTTCACGTCGTCACGATCCAGCGGACGGCGCAACAGCGGATTGTCCAGCAGATAGATCTGGCCCACCGACAAGTAGTTCGCCGCCCGCCACCACCCTTCGATGAGTTCCGCGGTCTCATCACTGATCAGTTCCGGGGCTTCCTGCGGCCGGCTGCGCCAGGCGGGGGTACGGGTGTTGCGCGTTGACATTTCGCTCCTGTCACGGCTGGTTCACGATCACCATCATTCTTGCCCACCGGACGGGTATCAGCACCGCCCGGGCGTGACTCAGACGCGGCGAAGCGATGAATTCTCTCCCGTCCGGAATAGACGGGATGATCCGCGGTGTTCAGGACTGCTGAGGCAGAGACTGCCACCCGGTCAATGGACGAGACAGGGGGTTGGGCGTGGATCGAGGTCAGCGCGCAGTCGTGATTGTCGGGCTGCTGGCCGAGGCCGCAGAGGCGCTGGAGGCCGACGCGGACGTCGAGCAAGTGATCTGTCGCTACCTCGCGCGAGGGCTCGAAGCGGACGTCGCAGTCTGCTTCATCCCCGGCCCGACCGCGGGGGAGAAGGTGCTGACCTGCCACCCGGATCGCGATGCCGCGGCCGAGTTGGTGGGCATGCTCAGCCGGCTCGAGGCAGGGATCGGCGGCCAGACTCCTGTCCGGATCGAACACGGCCGGCTCGGCGACGTGCTGGTCGTGGCACCGGCGGGGCTGGAGCCCGACCAGCGCGAGGATCGCAGGGGCCTGGCTTTCGCCAAGCGGGAGGGCTTCGGTGACCACCAGTTGCTCCTGCTGCACGAGGCGGTGCCACCGCTGGTGGCACTGCTGCCGCATGCCGTGCTGGCGACGCAGCGGCGCGCACGTGCCCGCGCCGGGGAGGACGCGGCGCGCGAGTACGGGCTCACCACCCGTGAGCTGGAGGTGCTCGAGCTCCTCGCCCAGGGGCTGCTGGCGACGTCCATCGCGTCCCGGCTGTCGTTGTCGCCGCGCACCGTGCACAAGCACCTGGGCAACATCTACGACAAGCTCGGCGTGCACGACCGCCTGGTCGCGGTCAGCCTGGCCCGGGGGCGCGGTCTGGTCGCGGCCTGACCGGCTCCGCCGGGTGGCGGGCGAGGTGCGGATCGGTGTGGTCCGTCCGCGCGGGTGGGGGAGCGGCTACGGCTGCTCGGCGAGGGTGATTGTGGCCTGGTGGCCGGCACCGTCCCGGGAGTACTCCACCGGGATCGCCTCGCCGACTCCCGCGCTGACCAGCAGCCAGGCGAGCGAGACAGCGGTGGCCGCCTGGCCGTTGATGCTGGTGATCACGTCGCCGGCCTGGAGCCCCGCCGCGGCCGCGGGGCCGCCGGGGGTGACGTCCTGGACGAACAGTCCCGCGTTCGTGCCGAACCGGTCGGCGGTGTCCTGGCTGATCTCTGCGGTCTGGGCGCCGATCCACGGGTGGGTGGCCCGCCCATTCGCCAGCAACTCGTCCACGATCCGCTGTGCCGTGCTCGCCGGCACCGCGAAGCCGATGCCCACGCTGCCGCCGCCGGCCACGCCGCCGGCGTTCGGGACCGTCGAGATCGCGGTGTTCACCCCGACCAGGCGGCCCTCGCAGGTGACCAGCGGGCCACCGGAGTTGCCCGGGTTGATGGACGCATCAGTCTGGATCGCGCCGGCCAGCACCGTCGTGCCCCCGCTGGCCTTGGGAACGGGCACATTGCGCCCGAGAGCACTCACGATGCCACTGGTGACGGTGCCGGACAGTCCCAGCGGCGCCCCGAGCGCGACCACCGGCTGGCCGACGGTGAGCTGCTCGCGTGGAGACAGCAGGAGCGTCGGGAGCTTGTTGCGGTCGATCTTGAGCACAGCGAGGTCAGTGATCGGATCCGTCCCGACGAGGTGGGCGTCGAGCTTCTCGCCGTTGTTCAGCAGCACCTGGATGGTGCCGGAGTCGGTCGCGGCAGCGATCACGTGGTCGTTGGTGAGGATCACCCCGTCCGCACGGATGACGGCCCCGCTGCCGGAACCCGAGCCGGCCGATCCGGTGACGAAGACCGTGACCACGGACGGCAGCGCCGCGGTCGCGACCCGCGTGGTGTCGCACGAACCGGGCGCGGGGGAGAGCTTGAGGGCGGCGAAGGCGCCGAGCCCTCCCGCGATCAGGGCCAGGGCGAGCGTGAGCCCAATCAGTTCCAGCCAGTTCAGCGCCGGACGCTTCAGCCACCAACTCGACTTCCCTGGCACGACTCCTCCTACTCCACGAGTTCGGGATCCGTGGTCAGCTCAACATTGGCCCAGATCTCGTACCCCAGGGGCTCCAACGCGCCGATCAGCCTGCGTCGCACGCGATCCTCGTCGGCGACATCCCACTGGCCGGCAGCGACGATGTAGTCGATCTCGACGTACACCCGGCGCCCCAGCTTGGTGGCGCGCACGATCGGATCGCCCAGGCCGAACTCCGCAGAGGCTGCGGCGGCTGCCTGCGCGATCGCCTCACGGACGGCCGGAGGAGGGGCGGCCTCGAGGATCTCGCGTCCGCCCGAACGCAACAGCCGCCACGGGACGGGCGCGAGCACCGCGACCGCGACCAGTACCAGGACCGGGTCCGCGTAGGGCACCGCGCGGTGCCAGCCGAGGGCTGCGGCGCCCCAGGCAGCAGCCGCGCCCACCGCGATGATGGCGCTGAGCAGCGCGCCCGCGCGCCACTGGTCGGCTTCGGCGGACGCCAGTTCGGAGCGCGGTGCGAGCCGGGGCAGGCCGAACGCCACGGCCAGGGCGATCACGAGCGTGACCAGGCCGTAGCCGATCACGCTGGTCGGAGCCGTGTCGGATCCCCCGGAGAGGATGAGCGAGACCGAGTCGATGGCGGCGTAGAGCAGGGTGGCCGTCAGGGCCGCCCCCTGCACGACGATGGCGACCGGGATGACCGCCTCGCGGCCGAACGGGTAGCGCTCGTCGGGGGCGAGGTGCGCGGCCCAGGCTGCGAGCAGGGAGAGGGCGGACAGCGCGGTGCCGAAGATCGTGAACACGCCGTCGAAGAGCACGACCCGGGAGTCAGCGACGAGGCCCCACACGACTCCGACCACGCCGACGAGCAGGGACGCCCAGACGGAGAGGCGCAGGGCCCGCGTCTCACTCATCCGACGCACCTGGACGCGGGACTCGCCGCCCGGGTCGGAGCCGCTTCCGCCGGAGTGATGGCGCTGGCGGCGGGAGCGTGGTGAAGTAGTTGGTGCAGAACACCGCGATCAGGATGTCCCGCCGCGGCCACAAAGCCTGTGCGGGGCAGCATCCGCCCATTGTCGCGCGTCATGGACAAACGGTGCCACGCCGCATGGTGTGCCGCCACCACTGTGGCGCGACTGGACGTTACGGTTGGACGAAGGGGGGAGGAGGGGAGATCTGCATGCCCGGACGCAGTGTCCTGCGCACCCGCGGCCTCGGGGTGTTGATCGGGCTGGTCGCCATCCTCACCGGCGCCGGGGCGGTTGGTAACGGCGCCCAGGCGTCGTCGCCTGCGAACACCGCGATGCCGACGGCCAGTGCCTCGACCACGACCCCCGACCTCGCCGTGGACGCACCCTCCGGAGCGGCCCCGACCAGGCCGCAGTCGAGCCTGCGCCCCGTGGTCGTGGCGGGCGACCCGCCGGTGATCAC
>MTLC01001158.1_pt1 | contig 24286 bp, 21 predicted proteins | sample 1982451 | NCBI WGS metagenome assembly MTLC01 (sample SAMN05710165, study PRJNA340218) | biofilm metagenome | isolation source: sample SPH anode biofilm adapted to +100 mV | place: USA | collected 2012-02-03 | reverse complement strand
CTGCTGCAGCTGGGCGGCCTCGCGTTCGACGTGCTGAAGTACGCCGGCGTCGCCTACCTGCTCTACATGGCGTGGTCGACCTGGCGCAGCACCGGCCTGCTCAGCCTGGACGACGCGCCGCGGACCTCCACCCTGCGCACGATCGGCAACGCCATCCTGGCCAACCTGCTGAACCCGAAGCTGACCCTGTTCTTCTTCGCGTTCCTGCCACAGTTCGTCACGCCGGGGACGGACGGGCTGCGTGACATGCTCGCCCTCAGCGGGTTGTTCATGGCGCTCACGTTCGTGGTGTTCGCCGGCTACGGGCTCGCGTCCAGCTACCTGCGCCGGCACTTCATCGAGCGCCCGCGGCTCGTCCGCCGGGTGCAGCGGGTGTTCGCCCTGGGTTACCTGGGCATCGGCGTCCAGCTGGCCACCGCGCACCGCTGAGGCCGCGCGCTGTTGCTGCGACCCTGATCACGGCTTGGTGATCGACCACACGGGGAGGTCACGATCGAACTGCGGGGCGCGCACCAGGCCCACCTTCTCCATCACCGGGTCATTCGGCGATGTCTGCCGACCTCATCGATCGGCGGCCGAGAAGCCCTCGCCTCACTTCCAATCTATAGCGCCTGGGGGGCCTTGCCGCAAGGCCCCCCACCGGGCGCACAATGTCCGTCTGGCCGCGGCGTTCTCCCTAGTCGAACGCCTGTTTCAGGAGCCGGACGGGCGAGGAGTGGTGTGTGGTGACGAGTGTCTTCAACCTTCCGGAGCGGCTGGCGGCGAAGGCCGACCCCGCACTGATCGGACGCGACGTCGCGCAGTTCGCTGCGGTCGCCGACCGGCTGGGGGAGCGAGTGGCCGAGCTCACCGAGAGGCTGGACGCGTTGCGTGCCGACCCGATCCGCAGGGGACGGGCAGCGCTCGACCGCGACCTGGAGATCCACCGGCTGTCCGCCCAGCTCCGCGTCCTGCGCCGCTACGGGCTGGACGTCTGCCTGGGCCGCATGGTCGGCGTCGACGGCGAGCCCAGCTGGATCGGGCGGATCGGGCTGTCCGACGCCTCCGGACGCCAGTTGCTGATCGACTGGCGCACGCCCGCGGCGGAACCGTTCTTCGCGGCGACGCCGGCGCACCCGATGGGGCAGTCGAGCCGGCGCCGGTACCGCTGGAGCGGCGGCCGGATCATCGACTACTGGGACGAGGTGCTGTCCGGCTCGCCGACCGGCATCGCGCTGGACGAGGACTCCGCGTTCGTCGCCAGTCTCGGCGCGAGCCGCTCGCGCCGGATGCGGGACGTGCTGGCCACGATCCAGTCCGACCAGGACGCGATCATCCGGGCGGGTACCCACGGCGCGCTCGTGGTGGACGGTGGCCCGGGCACCGGCAAGACCGTGGTCGCGCTGCACCGCGCGGCCTACCTGCTCTACGCAGACCCGAGGCTGGCCGGGCATCGCGGCGGGCTGCTCTTCGTCGGCCCGCACGAGCCGTACCTGGCCTACGTCGCGGACGTGTTGCCGAGCCTCGGCGAGGAGGGCGTGCTCACCTGCACGCTGCGCGACCTCGTCCCGGAGGGTGCGGTTGCGCACACCGAGATCGATCCGGAGGTCGCGCGACTGAAGGCGTCCGCCCGGCTGGCGGACGCGATCGAGCCCGCGGTGGGCCTCTACGAGGAGCCGCCGACGGAAGGGATGGAGATTGAGACGCCGTGGACTGACGTGTGGCTCGCCGCGTCCGACTGGGTAGAGGCGTTCGAGTCCCGCGACCCGGGCACGCCGCACAACGAGGCGCGCGACGAGGTCTGGGCGGCGCTGCTGGACATCCTGGTCGACAAGGTCGGCGATGTCGCTCCGGCGGAAGCGCTACGGCGCGCGCTCGCGTCGGACGAAGAACTACGAGACACCTTCCGGCGCGCGTGGCCCATCCTCGACCACGCCGAGCTGGTCGGGGACCTGTGGACGGTGCCGGCCTACCTCCGCCGCTGCGCGCCGTGGCTCACCTCCGAGCAAGTGCACCGACTGCAGCGGGCGGACCCGAGCGCGTGGACGGTCTCCGACCTGCCGCTGCTGGATGCGGCGCGGCTCCGGGTGGGCGACCCGCAGGCGTCCCGGAAGTCGCGGCAGCGGGCGGCGGCGCTGACCGAGCAGCGGGAGTACATGGACGAAGTGGTCGACTACCTGCTGCGGACCGACGACGACCCCGACAGCGGGCTCTCGCTGCTGCGCAGGGACAGCATTCGCGAGAGCCTGGTGGACGACTCCGGGTTGCCGGTCGCCGAACGGGATCCGTTGGCGGGCCCGTTCGCGCACGTGATCGTCGACGAGGCTCAGGAGTTGACCGACGCCGAGTGGCAGCTGCTGCTGCGCCGGTGCCCGTCGCGCAGCTTCACGGTGGTCGGCGACCGGGCGCAGGCGCGTGGTGGATTCGCCCCGACGTGGACCCAGCGGCTGGAATCGCTCGGCCTCCACGATGTCGCGGTCGCGACCCTCACGGTGAACTACCGCACACCGGTGGAGGTGATGACCGCGGCCGAACCGGTGATCCATGCGGTGTTGCCGGACGCCAACGTGCCCACCTCGGTTCGCCACGGCGGGGTTCCCGTCCAGTACGGGGCGATCGAGAACCTGGACGAGATCGTCACCGGGTGGCTGGCCAGCCATGCGGAGGGCACAGCCTGTGTGATCGGTGCGGACGCCTACCCAGCGTCCGACCGCGTGCTGTCGCTGACACCGCAGACAGCGAAGGGCCTCGAGTTCGACCTGGTCGTGTTGGTCGACCCGGACGGGTTCGGCAGCGGCGTCGAGGGCGCCGTGGACCGCTACGTCTCCATGACGAGGACCACGCAGCAGCTGGTCATCCTGGGCGCCCGGTAGGTCGCGACTCCCCTGGGTCCGCGGCTGAACGGTGCGCCCCTGATCCTGGGCTCGCGCGGTCAGTGCCTGCCGGAAACCGCCTGCAGCGCCGCGACCGCGGGTGCGAGGTCCTCCGCGCCCCAGGGACGCACTACCCGGGCGACCTCCTCGCCGTCCCGCAGGAAGACCAGCGTCGGCCACAACTTCACCCGGTAGGAACGGCCGAGCGGGCGACCCTTGCCGTCCTCGACCTTGATCCGGGCGAGCCCGTCCACCTCGGCCAGGGCGCGTTCGATGTGGGGCTCGGCCGCCCGGCAGTACCCGCACCAGTTGGTGCCGAACTGGATCACGGTGAGGCCGGGCAGCGCGTCCGCCTGTGCGCGGTCGATGGTCTCCGGGAGGTAGCCGAGGGTCATGCATCCAGCGTAGGGAGGAACCCAACCCCTCGACGTATCGGCGGGATCGCTGTCAGTCGCCGGTGGACGCCTTGAGTGTCGCTGGGGCACCGGCCCTGCTCCGGCGATGCTTCTTCGTGCCGGCGACCGAGACGAACAGGATCAGCACCAGGAACGCCCCCATGATCAGCTGCTTGATGCCCGAGACCAGATCGAACATGTTCTCGGCCGTGTTCAGGAACGAGGACATGAGGGTCATCATCAGCGCGCCGAAGCTGACCCCGAGGACGCTGGAGCGGCCACCGGACGCCGCAGTCCCACCGACGAAGGTCGCAGCGATGGACGGCAGGAAGTACGCCATGCCCATGTCCTGGAACGCCCCGCCCATGACCGCAGCGGCGATCACGCCGGCGAGGCCGCTCAACAGGCCTCCGGTCACGAAGGCGGTGATGACCACCCGTCCTGTGGGTATTCCGGCCAGGAGCGCCGCGGTGCGGTTCTGGCCCACGGCGTGGAGTTGCTTGCCATAGGACGTCCGGTAGAGGACGACCGCAAGCGCAACGGCCACGACCAGGACCAGGATGGTCTGCGTCGAGACGGGTCCGACACTGCCGGTGACCAGGGCAACGAAGTCCGGCTGCGGGAGCACTTTCATGTGGGACGAGCCGACCAGGATAAGGCTGAAATACAGGTAGCCCGTGGCGAGAGTGGCGACCATCGCCGGAATCCTCAGATAGACGTTGATCACGCCGTTCACCAGGCCGGCGAACCCGCCGATCAGCACCGCGGCGAGGAAGCCGAGAACGGGGCTGGCGTCCATCAGGGTGGTCGACGCGTACGCGCACAGCGTCAGCACGTAGACCTGCGAGAGGTCGATCGCACCGTCGCCGCTCGTGACCACGATCATCTGCGCGAGGCCCAGCAGCGCCGCGAAGGTCGCCAGCCTCGCTGCGGTGAACACGACGGTCGGGTCGAGGCTGCCGGTCAGGCCGCCGATCAGGAGGAAGAAGAGGACACACCCCAGGATCGGCCAGATCGCAGGGTGCCGCTGCACGAATCCTGCCGCTCGCTTCATGCCACGACCGCCCTTCTCCTCGTGACCACCCGGGCGGCCAGAACCAGGATGATGATCAGTCCGGTCACGGCCAGCTGCAGGTTCGAGTCCACCTGGACGAAGATGAGCAGGGATGTGATCAGCGACATCGCGATGCCGGCGGCGACCACCCCGATCGGCTCGACCACGCCGCCGGCCATCTCGCAGCCGCCCACGATCACCGTGGCAATGCTCATCATGCAGAACGTGGCCGATGTGTTGACGTCGGCCGCATAGGTCACTGCGGTGAAGAACAGTCCCGCCAGTACGACCATCAGTCCGGCGAGGGCGTAGTTCACCATCTTCCCCACGATGTAGGACCACCCCGAACGTTCGATCGCGTCCGGGTTGTTGCCGATGCCGCGAAGCACCATCCCGTACTTCCAGCGGAAGACGATGAACCAGGTGACCACTGCCGCCACCACACACAGGACCGCCGGCATCGGCACGTAGAGCACTCCGGAGCTGTAGAAGCGGCTCAGCCACTTCGGACTCGCCCCGCCCGGCACCGGCGCGAGGATCAGGGCGACCCCCAGCCAGATGAACTGGGCGCCCAGGGTCACGACGATCGCAGGCAGGCGGCGTAGGTGGATCAGGGCACCCATCGCCGCGTACGCGCCGATGAGCAGGAGCAGGCTCACCACGCCGACCCACACGTTCTGGCTGAGGAGCACCGCGACCACGACGTTGGCCAGGCCGATCGAGTAGCCATTGCCCATGTCGATGTCGCCGGCCGTGACGATGAACATCTGCCCGAGCGCAGCGAATACGAGCGGTACCGCGGTGTTGAGGAGGAGGCGCGTGCTGCCAAGGGACAGGATGTTCGGATTCACGATCGCGTTCAGGACGTAGATGATCAGCATCGCGGCAATCGGCAGGAGGAGCCGGGACTGGAACAGGCCGGCGAGGCGCGACGATCGCTCCTTCTCGACGTGATCGGAGCGCTCCACCTCTGCGAAGGACGCCCGCACCACGTTCTGCACCGTGACGTCGTCGCCCGCCAGTTCCTCGGTGACGTGGCCCTCCCTCATCACGTACACGCGGTCGCAGATCTCCATCTCCACGTCCTCCGTGCTGTGCAGCACGACCGCCTTGCCGGCTGCCTTCGCCTCTGCCAGGAGTGTGTAGATCTCTTGTTTGGTCTCGATATCCACTCCGGCTGTGGGGTCGTTGAGCAAGAGGATGTCCGCTCCCGAGGCGAGTCCGCGAGCGATCAAGGCCTTCTGCTGGTTTCCGCCGGACAGGGAAGTGATGGGGCTGTCGACACCCTCCGCCCGGAAACGCAGACGGTCGAACCAGTGCTGCGCGACGTCCCTGGATCTCGCCTGGCTCAACAGTCCGAACCGGTTCACCGTGCGCATGCTCGACACGAGGATGTTGTCCAGGATGCTCCAGAGCGGGAACACGCCTTCGCCGGCGCGGTCACCGCTCACGTAGGCGACCCGGCCGTTCACCCGGAGACTGGACCGCCTGCCGTTACGCGCAGCGAAGATGGTCTTCAGCAATGTCGTCTGACCGCTGCCGACCAGCCCGGAGACTCCGACGATCTCGCCGGAGTTGATCTCGACGGACACGTCCTTCAGCCCCGACCCGTTGAGCTTGCTCGCCGACACGAGCGCAGGGCCTGCTGCGGTCTGCGTACCGGATCGGTCGCGCACGCGGACCTCGCCGCCCATGACGCTGACCAGGTCGTCCGAACTGATCTGACGAGGGTCGAACTCGCCGGCGTTGGTGCCGTTCTTGAGCAGGACGATGCGGTGGCAGATCTTCTGGATCTCATCCAGCTTGTGCGAGATGTAGACGACCGCCACCCCGGTCTGGGAGATCTCGCGAACGGCGCGGTGGAGCTGGTCGGCGCGATTCGCCGAGAGCGCGGACGTCGGCTCGTCCAGGATCAGGAGTCCGAGGTTCTCGTTCATCAACGCCTTGCAGATCTCGACCATCTGGCGTTCGGCGAGAGTGAGGGCGGAGACCGGTTTCGCGACATCGATCTGGTTCCCGGGGAAGAAGCGCTCCAGGAGGGCGTCGGCCTCGCTCATCTTGGCCTTGCGCCAGCCGACCGGGGCCCAGGGCGCGTGATTCATGTTCAGGAGGGCGAAGTTCTCATAGATCGCGAGGTTGGTGCACAACGACAGGTCCTGGTAGGCGCAGGAGATGCCGATCTGGGCCACCTCCCGATGGGAGATCTGCTGCACTTCGCGGCCCTGGACCCGGATCGTTCCTGCGGTGGGCTCCAGGACGCCCGTGACCAGCTTGATCAGCGTGCTCTTGCCGGCACCGTTCGGTCCGACCAGGCCGACCACCTCACCGGGGAAGATGTCGAAGCTGGCCCGGGACAGCGCCCGCGTGATGCCGAAGGACTTGTCGATGTCCCGGAGCATGAGCAGCGGCTCGGTTGCTCCCGCCAGCGTGGCTCCACCGGTGGTGACCTGTGCGGCCGACGATCCCATGCTGCCTCCCTCACCCTCATCTTCCTGCGCCTGCCGGTCGGTACGGACCTCCCGGGGACGGCGGTGGGCTGCCACGGGATTGAGTGGCAGCCCACCGCCTTATTCGATCAGCATCCGGGGACGATGCCTACCGTTACTGCTTGTAGAGGTTGGCCCTGACCCAGTCGCGGTCGAAGGTCGGAGTTGCGATCGCCTCGTCGGCGACGTCCTTGTACTGCTGGACGTCGTCCTTGGTGATCACGGCGAAGGGATGGGTCATGGTGTGCGGCACGTTGTACTTGCCGGAGAGCACATCCGTTGCGACGTAGACGGCAGTGGCGCCGTCCCATGGGTTGGAGGAGACCGACAGGGTGTCGTAGCCCGTCGGAGCCTGGTTGGCCCACCACTTCAGGAAGAAGCCCCGGTTGTCGCCGCCGATCATCGGAAGGTCGGCGCCGGCCTGCTGGAAAGCCTGGACGGTCGCGTAGGAGTCGCCGCCCTGGTTCACGACGCCGTTGATCTTGCCGTACTGCTTGAGCAGGTTCGGCAGGGCTGCGGCGAGTTCGGTCTGGGCCTTCGAACCGTTCCAGTCGGTGTAGATCTGGGCGACGACCTTGATGTCAGGGTAGGCCTTGAGCGATTCCACCACGCCTTCGTGGGCCTTCGCGTCGAAGGCATCGCCTTCGGCGCCACGCAGTTCGATCATGGTGCCCTTGCCACCGATGCCCTTGGCGATGTAGTCGGTGAGGGTCTTCATCTGGGCCACCGCGTCGAAGCTGATCTGGTAGACCTTGTCCGCCGTGGACTCGATGGGCCCGTCGTTCACCACGATGACCGGGATGCCGGCGTCCGAAGCCTCCTGCACAACCGCGGTCAGGGCGGTAGCCGAGCCGGGGTCGACGATGATGGCATCGACCTTCTGCAGGATGAAGCTCTGGATCTGCTGGATCTGCTTGTTGTTGTCCTGATTGGCCTCGGCGAAGATCACCTGCTTCACCTCACCGGTCTTCATCAGTTCGTCGGCCGCCGCCTTGGCGTACTTCTCCATGGCCTGGCGGTAGGTGTTGCCGTTGAACGAGTTGCTGAAGCCGATCACGTAACCGCCCGTCTTCCCGCTGGCCGCGGCCGAGCCCGAAGGCTCGGTGTCGGTTCCGCTGGTGCAGGCCGCGAGCGGGAGCATTACTGCGAGCGAGATTGCTGCAATGAGTGCCCGGCGCTTCCTCATTCCCATCTGTCCTCCTCATTGAGCTAGTGCCACCGAGGGCCCACGACTGCCTCTTCGCGACCCGGTCTCAGGTGCCTGAGCCACGGTCAGTCATATACCCAAGCACTTGTATACATCACTTGTATTCTCGTGTCCAGCGTTCCCTCAGGCCCCGCTGACCGTCGTTATCAAGTTGCAACGATCGAGATCTGACGGCGCACCGGACGCGAGCAGTGCACGCCCTTCGCCCCCATCCAGGCGGCTCGACGATGCGTGACCTCGCCCGCGACATGTGCCCCCGGCAGCCCCTTGCAGACTGATCCACACCACGTCGCGCGCCGGAAGCCTCACCCAGCGTCGGTCAACCGGAGCAGGACCTTGGAACTGTCGGAACTCGCAGCCGCCTCCATGGCGCGCTCGACCTGGTCCATCGCGAACTCGTGGGTGATCAGCGGATCGACCACGAGGCCCGAACCGAGTGCGCTGATCGCCTGGTCGATCTCTTCCGCGAACCGGTACGAGCCGATCCACGTGATCTCGCGCGTGACGAGGTCGCCCAGAACCGCAGTGACGGGGGCTCCCGGGAGATTGCCGACCTGCACGATCGTCCCGCCCTTGGCCGTGGCGTGCAGCACCCCGCCGAGAGCGGCCGCGGCACCCGATGCCTCGAAGACGAGATCCAGGTCCTCGGGCAGGGCGGCGCGGGTGAGATCGATGGTCACGTCGGCGCCCATCGCCGCGGCGACAGCGAGGGCGCGAGGAGCGACGTCGGCGGCAACGACCGTGGCGGCGCCGGCGAACTTCAGTGCGGCGACCACCAGTGACCCGATCGGCCCGCAGCCATTCACCAGGGCCGGGCGATCGACCACACTGCCCACCCGACCGACGGCGTGCATCGCCACCGCCAGTGGCTCGGCCACGGCCCCCTGGCGCGTACTGACACCATCCGGCAGCGGTCGAACCTGCTCGGCCCGGACGGCCCGGAGTTGGCTGAACCCACCGTCGGTATGGGGATCGAAGGCTGCTGAGCCGAAGTAGCGGACGCTCGGGTAGAGATTCGACCTGCCCGCAAGGCGAGCCGGCATCCGGCCGTCTCCGACGAGTTGTGCGGGCTGGAACGTCACCGGTTGGCCCACCCGGAGACCGGTGACCGCGTGCCCGAGCGAACTGACCCTTCCCGCGACCTCGTGGCCGAGCACCATCGGGTGCTTGAGGACGGCCGTGCCCGAGCGCCCCTCACGCCAGTAGGCGAGGTCGGATCCGCAGATCCCACCCCACTCCATCGCCACGATCACCTCGTCGGGGGCCGGAATCGGGTCGGGGAGCTCGTCCACGCGGATGTCACCGGCTCCATGCACGACCACAGCCTTCATTCCGCACCCCGATCTTCAGGGAGATCACCAGTCATGGACGGAACCATCCAGCCGACGTGCCACCGGCAGGTATCTGGGGTTGTAGGGGAATCTCGCTGCGAGCTTCTCGTCGTAGTCGACGCCCAGGCCCGGCGCGTCGCCCGGGTTGAGCAGGCCGTCGGCGAGGGTCACGCCGCAGCGGAAGACCTCCATCGTCTCGGGCGCATGCTCCATGTACTCCTGGATGCCGAAGTTGGGCACCGCCAGGTCGAGGTGGACCGCGGCAGCAAGGGCCACCGGCGACAGGTCGGTGGCTCCATGGGAACCGGTGCGGATGCCGTAGAGAGCAGCCAGGTCGAAGATCCGGCGCAGGTGGGTGATCCCGCCGGCGTGCACCACCGAGGTTCGGACGTAGTCGATCAGCTGCTCGGTGATCAGGTGATGAACATCCCAGATCGAGTTCAGGACCTCTCCGACGGCAATCGGCGTCGTGGTGTGCTGGCGGATCAGGCGGAAGGACTCCTGGTTCTCCACGGGAGTCGGGTCCTCCATCCAGAACAGCTGGGCCTCCTCCACGGTCTTGCCGAAGCGGGCGGCCTCCACCGGGGTCAGCCGGTGGTGGACGTCGTGCAGGAGGTGGAAGTCGAAGCCGTACCTCTCGCGGACCGCGCGCAGGTAGGTGGGTGCGAACCGTAGGTAGGCCTCTGTGTCCCAGGGCTGCTCGTCCGGGAGCGAGGCCGAGGCGGGCTCGTAGATCGTGCCCTTGCGTACGCCGTAGGTGCCACCGACGCCGGGGACGGCGGCTTGTGCCCGGACGGCCCGGTAGCCGGCCTCCCGGAATCGGGCGACATCATCGAGCAGGGAGGGAACGTCCGACCCGCTGGCGTGTCCGTAGACCAGCACGCCGTCTCGGCAGCGTCCACCCAGGAGCTGGTAGACCGGCAGCCCGGCGACCTTCCCCTTGATGTCCCACAGTGCCGTGTCGACTGCGGCGATCGCGGTCATCGTCACCGGACCGCGACGCCAGTAGGCGCCGCGGTACAGGTACTGCCAGGTGTCTTCGATGCGGGCAGCGTCCCTGCCGATCAGCAGGGGAACGACGTGGTCGCGCAGGTAGCTGGCGACGGCTAGTTCGCGTCCGTTCAGGGTCGCGTCGCCGTGGCCGGTCACCCCGTCGGCGGTCGTGATCCGAAGGGTGACGAAGTTCCGGGCGGGGCTCGCCACGAACACCTCTGCGTGCTCGATTCTGCTCACTCGCCACTCCTCTGGATACTGCTTCAGTACACCTCTTGTATACAAGTAGTCCTGAGGTGGTGTCAAGGCGGCGTCCTGGCGGCCGCACCTTGAGCGAGCCGTTGGTAGACAAGTATTGTATGCAAGCGGTGTGCGGTGGGTTGCCGCCGCTTGCCCGGGCTGAGCGGACACGGAGGAGAAGGCGATGACAGCGTCCCCACCCCTGCTGCCGGCACGCAGCGGGACAGTGGTCTTCGACGGGTTCCGCTCCACGCCGGTGCTCGACCACTGCGAAGGACTGGATCTCGACCCGGTCGACGGGAGTCTGTGGTGCGGCGGCGAGGCCGGGCAGGTCTACCGCATCGATCTCGCGACCCAGTCGATCGAGCTGATCGACCAGAACCCGGGCGGCTTCACTCTGGGCCTGCGGTTCACCCCTGATCGCACGGTGGTCTGGCTGGACGCCGTCCGTCGCCAGGTGCGGCGACTCGCGGTGGGCGGGACTCGCCAGGTGGAGATCCTGGTGGACGGAGAGGTCGGAGACCGTTCGCTGGTCTACCCGAACGCGCTCGACGTCGCACCCGGCAATGTCATCTACTTCTCGGACAGTGACGGCGACGCCAGCACCGGTGGGGGTGGGGTCTACCGCATCTCCGCCGACGACTCCGTGGAACTCTGGTCCGCGGGACCGTTCCACTTCGCCAACGGCGTGGCCGTGTCACCGGACGGCGCCTGGCTCTGTGTGGCGGAATCCGCGTCGCGGACGGTCTGCCGCATCGCGATCCTCGAAGATGGTTCCGCGGGAGAGGTGGAGCGGGTCTGGGCGCTCGGCAACAGGGTCCCGGACGGACTGGTGTTCGGTCCGGACGGACGTCTGTACGTCGCCTGCTACTACCCCTCGGTCATCCTCCGGTTGGAGGAGGACCGGAGCGTGACGACGATCTACGAGGACGTCATCGGGCACACCTTGTCCAACCCCACCAACATGATCTTCGACGGCGACCGGGCTCTCGTGGCGAATCTGGGACGCTGGCACATCACGTCGATCGACATGAGCGCGATCCTCGGGTGACGGCCACGACAGACTCCAACCCCTACAATCGCACCATGTCGACCCGCCCCGCACGCACCAGTCGGCGCACCGTCTACGACGAGCTGCGCCGACGTGTGATCGGGCTCGATCTCGGCCCAGGAGCGCCGCTGTCAGAGAACGAGCTGGCTGCAGAACTCGGCGTCTCCCGCACGCCCATCCGCGAGGCGTTGATCATGCTCGCCCAGGATGGCCTGGTTCAGGTCTTCCCCAAGGTCGGGACCTTCGTTTCCCGGGTGGATGCCCAGCGAGTCGCCGACGCCCAGTTCCTGCGGGAGGCCGTCGAACTCGCCTCTCTCGACGACATCCCTGCCGTCCCTGACCCGGAGCTGGTCCGTGAGCTGCGGGACAACATCGCGCGCCAGGAGTTGGTGGAGGCGGACGTCGACCAGTTCTTCGTCCTCGACGAGCAGTTCCACCACGGCCTGCTTCGCCTGGCCAACCACGGCGGCACCTGGCCTTCCGTCGTCGCGGCGAAAGCCCATCTCGACCGGGCCCGCCGGCTCGGTCTCCACGACCGTCCGCTGCACGACTTCACCCTTCAGCACGCGCAGGTGCTCGAGGCACTGCTCGAGGGAGGCGCAGCGCAAGCACGCCCCCTGATGCGGGCCCACCTGCGCGCAGTGTTCGACGACATCGAACGGCTTCGTGCCCGCTCCCCGGAGTTGTTCGCGCCGAGCGTCGGCCAACCCACCCGACGCAACATCGCGGTCTGGGAGTAGGCACACGCGCACCGAATGCGTCCGCCCTCGTCGTCGCTTGCTTCTGTACCTAGAGGTAGGTACAGTCCTCATCATGGAGTCCAGGGAGCGTCTGGTCGCCGCGATGAGCGAGCTGATGTGGGAGCGGGGCTACGCGGCCACGAGCCCCCGCGAGGTGCGCGAGCGGTCCGGAGTGGGCCAGGGGAGCATGTACCACCACTTCCCGGGCAAGCGGGAGCTGGCCCTGGCCGCCCTCGAACGCAACTGCGCCGACCTCCTGCCGGCAACCGAGGGCCTGCTGACCGCGCCGGGCGACCCCATGGAGAAGCTGACGACGTACCTGACCAGGCCGCTGCCGGCACTGAAGGGCTGCAAGGTCGGCCGAATGACCCAGGATCCGCTCGTGGCCGGCGATCCCGGCCTCCTCGCTCCGGTCGCGGCGACGTTCGCCACCGTCCACCGGGCGCTGGCGGCGGTGCTCCGCGAGGCCGTCGAAAACGGCCAGCTGGGCCCCGGCCTCGACCCGGATCGGCTGGCACACCTGCTCGCCGCCACGATCCAGGGCGGCTACGTCCTCGCGATCGCCGCCCAGGACCCGGGTCCGTTCGACGACGCCCGCGCGGGTGCGCTCGACCTGCTTCGCGCGTCCGCACCACACCGCGAACCGGCCGCAGCGCGGCTCGCAACCACACAGGAGAGGAACGACTGAGATGACCGTACGCATCGGGATCAACGGCTTTGGACGGATCGGACGCAGCTACTTGCGCGCAGCACTCGCCAACGCCGCGGACGTGCAGGTGGTGGCCGTCAACGACCTCACCGACGCCTCGACTCTGGCCACCCTGCTGGAATGGGATTCGATCTCCGGCCACCTCGACGGCGTCAGCACCGACGGCGACACGATCAGCGTCGGCGACAACCAGATCAGGGTGCTCTCCGAGCGCGACCCGGCCGCCATCCGGTGGGGTGACCTCGGCGCGGACGTGGTGATCGAGTCGACCGGGTTCTTCACCGACGCCGCGAAGGCGCGCGCCCACCTCGCCGGAGGCGCGAAGAAGGTGATCATCTCGGCGCCGGCGAAGGGCGACGTGCCCACGTTCGTGCTGGGCGTGAACGACGACCGGCTCGACCCCACCGCGTCCGACGTGTTCTCCAACGGTTCCTGCACCACCAACTCGCTGGCCCCGCTGGCGAAGGTGCTCAACGACACCTTCGGCGTCCAGAGCGGCCTGATGACCACGATCCACGCCTACACCGGCGACCAGCGGCTGCTCGATGCGCCGCACTCCGACCTGCGCCGGGCCCGGGCCGCCGCGATGTCGACGATCCCGACGTCCTCCGGCGCGGCGAAGGCGATCGGCAAGGTGATCCCCGAGCTGGACGGGCGGCTCACGGGGTTCGCGCTGCGGGTTCCCGTCCCGGTCGGTTCGATCACCGACCTGACCGTCGTCCTCGAGCGGACCGCCACCGCCACGGAGATCAAGGAGGCGTTCGCCAGCGCCGCGGCCGAAGGCCCGCTGAAGGGGTACCTCCAGTACTCGGAGGCGCCACTGGTCTCGGCGGACATCGTGGGCAACCCGCACTCCTCGATCTTCGACGCACCGCTCACCGAGGTGGTGGGGAACCAGGCCAAGGTGCTGGGCTGGTACGACAACGAGTGGGGCTTCTCGAACCGGCTCGTCGAGTTCTCCGAGCGCATCGGGACGGCCCTCTGAGCCGCACCGGACGGGCAATGGCCGGGGGCTGGGCGCCGCGCAGGTGAGCGCCCACCCCGGCAGGCCTTTCGGCTGAGAGCGGGCGGTGGGCGCCACTCGTGTTAGCCTCCGCTGCATCATGATCGTGGCTGCGATGGTCCTCGCCCTGCTGTCCGCGGGGCTGCACGTCTACATCTGGCTCCTGGAGTCGTTCTGGTGGACGGGCCGGGCACGCGCGGTGTTCGGCACCACAGCGGAGCAGGCCGCCGCGACCCGGGAACTGGCCTTCAACCAGGGCTACTACAACCTCTTCCTGGCCATCACCACGCTGGTCGGGGTGGGCTTCACCGCCTTCGGGAACCCGATCGTCGGCGCCACGCTGGTGCTGGCCGGCGCCGGGTCGATGACCGCCGCAGCGGTGACGCTGCTCGTGTCCGACGCCACCAAGCGTCGCGCCGCGTTCACCCAGGGGACCCTGCCGCTCCTGACCGTGGTAGCGGTCCTGGCCGCGATCCTCGGGTAGCGGTCGACGACATCCGTCCCGCTGCCGACGCTCTCCGAGGCGGTCAACCGACCACGACGACGGTGAGCCTGCGGGGCCCGTGCATGCCGTGGATCATGGCGCTCTCGATGTCGCCGGACCTGCTGGCCCCGCTGACGATTTGCACGCCGGTCGGCGGAGGGTCGAGCGCGGCGACGTCGTCGACCATCTCCTGGTAGGTGCCGCGGATCCGCCCCGCCCGGACCACCACGATGTGGTGGGGAGGGAGCAGGGACGTCCGCCGCGGCGAACCGGCGGCCTGGACCAGTGCGACCGCGCCCGCATCAGCCGCAGCGGAGAACGCCTCGCTGATGCCGACCTCGGCGTCCCAGGGATCCTTCGGCGGCACCAGGTCGAGCCCGTCCAGCCCCGGGATCTCGTCCACGAGCGTCCGGCTGGTTCCCACCAGCTCGGCCACGACCGCGCGGCACGCGGCCGGGTCCGCGACCCGCTCCACTTCCGTGCCGAGGGCCCGCAGGCGTGTCGCGAAACTCTCGACGCTCATCGATCCTCCCCTTCGGGGCTGCCGCCGCTGGATCCCGACCGGCCGCGTGGCCGGTCGCCTGCGTGGCTCACGTCAGGGACCGTCCGTCCGCTCGCCCAGAGGCGAACCACCGGCAGCCTCCCGAGCACCCCGGCGGGAATCAGCCGACCGGCGATGCGCGCAGCGCCGCGGGTGGCCCGATACAACGCGGGAGTGCTCCAGAACCGGCTCCACAGCGTCCACCCGAACGACTCCACCCCGCGGGGCTGCTCGGCCTCGTAGGTGGCCCTCCCCGCGACCAGCAGGTCGTCCAGGGGAATCTTGACCGGGCACGCGTCGGCGCAGGCCCCGCACAGCGAGCACAGGAAGGGCAGGTCCCGGTCTCGGGTCGCCTCACCCAGCAGCGGGCTGAGCACCGCACCCACCGGACCGCCGTAGGTCGTGCCGTAGGCGTGGCCACCGCCGAGGGTGCGGAACACCGGGCAACTGAACTGGCAGTTGCCACACCGGATACACGCCAGGATCTCCTCCTCGGGCGTGCCCAGGAGGGCGGTGCGGCCGTTGTCGAAGATCACGCAGTGGAACTCGGCGGGACCGTCGATCTCGCCGGGACGACGGGCGCCGCTGAGCAGCGTCTGATACGCCGTGGTGAACTCCTTGTTGGCCGCCGTGCACAGCAGCGGTACCAGGGTGCCGATGTCGGCAAGCCGCGGGATGACCTTCTCTACCGGCATCACGGCGACCAACAGGTCTGGTTGCGAGGCGACCATGTCGACGTTGCCCTCGTTGGACACGACGACGAGGGTGCCGGTGTCCGCCGCAGCGAAGTTGACCCCGCAGATTCCCATCTGGGCCGCCTTGAAGTCGGCGCGCAGCCGCTCGCGGGCATAGGAGGCGAGCACGTCGGGGTCGGGCGGGAGCGGATCTCCGTTGAGCTGGCTGAACAGGTCGGTGACGTCCTGGCGGGACATGTGCAACGCCGGGCCGACGATGTGGCTGGGCCGCTCCCCGGCGACCTGGGCGATGTACTCGCCGAGGTCGGTCTCCACGACGTCGATCCCCAGGGTGGTGAGATGCGCGGTCAGGCCGATCTCCTCGGTCGCCATCGACTTCGACTTGGCGACGAGGGTGACGCCGTGGTCGGTCGCGATGCGGCCGACGGCCTCCCGGGCCTGGGCCGCACTGGACACACGGTGGACGATCACGCCACGGCTTTCCAGTTGGGCCGCGAGCCGGGAGAGGTAGCCGTCCAGGTCGCGCAGCGTCTCGCGGCGGATCGCGGCACCGCGGTCGCGCAACTCACTCTCCCAGGGCAGCCAGTTGCCCGACGCGCGCTCGCGTCCCAGCACCTCGAGGCGCTGACGCGTGTGTCCGACGCCCTCCCGTGCGACCGCCTCGGCGGTCATCGGGCGCAGGGCCGGCCGCTGGCCGGGGTCCAGGTCGCTGCCGGACCAGACCGGGTGTCCTCGGGTCACCCGCGCGACCCCCCGCATCGCCGTGGACCGGGGCTCCTCGCCCGTTGCGGTCGTCCCGGTGCTCATGCCGGAGTCCGCATCGCGTCGCGGACGATCTCGGCGATGTGCCGGGTCCGGATGGATCGACCCGCGGCGTCCGCCCGGGTCTGGAGCTGCATCAGGCAGCCCGGATCGGCCGAGACCACGTACTCGGCCCGGGCGGTGGCAGCGTTGTCGAGCTTCACGTCAGCCATGGCCACCGACAGCTCCGGGAACTTCGCCGAGAAGGTTCCCCCGAAGCCGCAGCAGGTGTCGGAGTCGGGCATCTCGACCAGGCGCAGGCCACGGATCCGGCCGAGAACCGTGCGCGGAGCCGTTCGCTCGCCCAGCAGTCGCGTCATGTGGCATCCGTCGTGATAGGTGACGGTCGCATCCAGTTCGAGATCCAGGTCCTCCCCGAAGGCGGCGACGAACTGGGTGAACTCCCACAGGTTCCGGACGCCGGAGCGGCTTGCGGCCTCCGCGCCGAGCAGCCGGGTGGAGTGGTGGACGATCATCGCCGCGCAGGACCCGGCGAGGGTCACGACGGCTTCGGCGCCGTCGAGGCTGTCCAGCGTCTGGGCGAGCACGCGCCCGGCCTGCGCCGGGAATCCCGAGTTCAGCGCCGGCTGTCCGCAGCAGGTCTGGTCGCGGGGTACGACCACCTCGACCCCGATGGCCTCAAGCACAGCGATGGTCGCTGCCAGCGGCCCGGGTGCGGCGAAGTCCGCCAGACAGGTCGTGAACAGCGCCACCCTCTCCGGGAGCGTCCCCGGCCTGGACACGGCCGTCACGCTGCCTCCCCGACTCCGACGCCGGGCCGTTGTCCGGGTCGCACCGGAATGCTCACGCCGACCGCCTGGCCATCCTGGTGAGGAGCAGGAGCATGCCGAGGAGGATGACGCCGTAGGCGATGTCCTGGCCGGCCTGTGCGATACCGACCACCCGCAGCGCGCTGACCAGCAGCACCGTGATCAGGACGCCGATGATCGTGCCGCCGTAGCCACCGCGGCCACCGAACATGCTGGTGCCGCCAAGGATCACTGCGGCGATCGTCTGCATCTGGTACGAGTCGCCAGAGGCCAGGTAGGCGGACCCGGTGTAGCCGGTGAGCAGGAAGCCGGCCAGCGCAGCCATCAGGCCGGAGGCGACATACAGCAGGATCACCGTGCGGCCGACGGGCACCGCTGCGTAGCGGCTGGCCTCACGGTTCAGCCCGACCGCGTACACGTACCGGCCACCGGCGCTGCGGCGCAGGAACAGGATCACCACCACCGAGACGGCCAACCAGATCAGGACGCCTCCGGTAAGGACGCCCAGGAATCGCCCGGTGACGAGCGCGTTGAGCAGGGGGGCCGAGCGACCCTTGGGGGATCCCTGGGTGAAGAGCAGTCCGGCCCCGACCACCACGGTCATGGACGCGAGGGTCGCGACCAGGTCGGGGACCTTCAGGTACTGGATCAGCAGCCCGTTGCCCAGCCCGACCAGCGCGCCGACGGCCAGCACGACCAGCAGGGCCACCGGCAGGGACGCGTCGCTGCCGGCGAGGATGGCGGCAGCAACCAGGTTGCTCAGCGTGGCCACGGCACCCACCGAGAGGTCGATGCCACCGATCAGGATCACCAGGGTCTGGCCCACCGCGGCGATGCCGAGAATCGACGCGAGCTGCAGCAGGCTGCCGATCTGGGGTGGCTCGAGATACCCGGGAGCGATCGCAACGGTGATCGCGTACATCGCGACCAGAACGATCACGGGGACGAGTTGCCGTACCCGGTCGACGCGTGGGTGGGAAGCAGCGACGACCGCGGTGGCCGTGCCGGGTCCCCCGGGCTCGGGTGTGGTGGTCATGACGGCTGCCTTCCGGCTCGAATGGCCCGCAGGCCAGCAGGGATCGCGATGGCGACGATCAGCACCGCACCGGTCACCACGTACTGCCAGTAGGAGTTGACCCCCATGCTGAACAGCAGGTTGCCGATGAAGCTGACGACCAGGGCGCCGGCAATCGGCCCGGCGATCGTGCCCCGCCCGCCGGCGAGCGAGACGCCGCCGACGACGGCCGCGGCGATGGTGTTCATCGTGAACGGCACGCCGATGGTCGGGTCGCCCGACCCCGTGTTCATGCTCATCACGATGCCCGCCAGCCCGGCGAAGAGCGCGGAGAGCACGTAGCTGGAGACGACGGTGCGGCGCACGTTGATGCCACTGGCGTAGGCGGCGCTCTCGTCGGCACCGGAGCTGAGCAGCGCGGTACCGAAGCGGGATCGCCGCAGCGGGTACCAGATCAGCAAGGGCGCTGCGACGACGATCAGCAGCATCAGCGGGAACGGGCCGACCAGCATCAGCGGAAGATCCTTCAGCCAGGCGTCCACCGCACCGCCGGGTGTCGGGAGCACATACAGTGCCACGCCGAGCAGGATGGACTGGACGGCAAGGGTGACGATCAGTGGCGGGAGCCGCAACCAGGCCACGCAGAGGCCGTTGACAAGACCCGCCACCAGCGCGACGGCCAGGCCGACTCCGATCCAGGCGAGGCTGTTGCCGAACGCGACCGTCCCTGCGGCGATGATCGTGTTGACCACGGTCAGCACCGCGCCGACCGACAGGTCGATCCCGCGGCTCATGATGACGATCGCCGCGCCGATCGAGGCCAGGACGAGCGGAACCTTCTGTCCGATCATGATCGTCACCGACAGCACGCTCACCGAGCTGCCCGCCAGCCAGATCAGCACGATCACAACGAGCACGGCCCAGGCGGCCGGCACTGACGGTTCCCGGCGCAGGTAGGTGCGAACCGACCTCATGCCGCCACCGCCGCGAAGGAGGCGCGGGTGATCTCGCGCTCGGTGATCTGTTCTCCGGACAACTCGGCGACCACCCGGCCTGATGCCATCACCAGGACCCGGCTGCACAGCGAGGTGATCTCGGCGAGATCGGTCGATACCAGGACGACCGCCTTTCCGGACGCGGCGAGTCGCCTGATCAGCGAGTAGATCTCGAACTTGGTCTTCACGTCGATGCCCCGGGTGGGATCACTGAGCAGGTAGACGTCCGGCTCGGTCAGCAGGGTCTTGCCGATGACGACCTTCTGCTGGTTCCCGCCCGACATGCTCTCGGCCGCGACACGGGGATCGGACGGCGTGATCTGAAGGGTGCGAATCATGTCGTCGACCAGTCCGCCCTCACGGGTCCGATCGACGAGGCCCCACCGCGTCAGGGTCCGAAGCACCGGAAGGGTGAGGTTCCGGTAGACCTCCATGGCGAGCACGAGCCCGTGCCGCTTGCGGTCCTCGGGAACCAGCGCGACGCCGGCCTTCAGCGCGGCACGGACCGACCGGAACGGCCCGGCGACCGAGCCCACCTGGTACCCCCCGCCCGCCTTGCGGACGCCGGCGAGGCCTTCGAGCAGCTCGGTCTGGCCGTTGCCGGCGAGGCCTGCGATGCCCAGCACCTCTCCGCGTTGCAGGCTGACTGTCACCGAGGCCACGTCGGTTCCGTGGACGGAGAAGTCGTGCAGGACGAGCGCATCCCCTGTGGGTGCATCGGGCTCCATCTGTAGCGGGGGCGGGAACGCGTCGGTGAGCTGGCGCCCGATCATCAGGTCCACGACCTCACCGGGCGTGACCTCGTCGATCCCCACCGTGGCGATGTGGGTGCCGTCGCGGAGGATGGTCATGCGGTCGCACGCCTCGAAGAACTCACCCATCCGGTGGGTGATGAAGACCACGCTGCACCCGGTCTGACGGAGGTCCTTCATCAGGCCGATCAGCCGCGCGACCTCTGCTTGCCTGAGGCCGGAGGTCGGCTCGTCGAGCACGAGCACTCTCGGCGAGCCGACCATGGCCTTGGCGATCTCGACGAGCTGCCGGTCCGCGAAGGCGAGGTCGCGCACCATCATGTCCGGATCGATCTCGGAGCCGACCAGGTCCAGCACCCGCTGCGCCTCCGCGAGGAGTCGCCGCCGGTCGACGAACGGTCCCCGCATCGGTTCCTGCCCGATGAGGATGTTCTCCGACACCGGGAGATCCTCGAAGAGGGACAGCTCCTGGGCCACGTAGGCGATTCCGGCCTTCTTCGCCGAGGCGGGGGTGAGGCCGGACTGCAACTCTCCGTAGTACCAGACCTCACCCGCGTCGGGTTGGTGCAGGCCGGCCAGTATCTTCAGGAGCGTCGACTTCCCTGCGCCGTTCTCTCCGGCCAGTCCCGTAATCGTTCCGGCGGGAACCATGAAGTCGACGTTCCGGACGGCCTGCACTCCTCCGAAGTGCTTCTGGACTCCCCTCAGCTCGATGAGGGGAGATCCCGGAGTACCCACCTGGTCCATTCTGCTTCAGGCTACTTCTTGTAGTTCGCCGCGATCGTCTCCTCGGACAGGCTCGTCGGGAGGAAGAACGCGTCCGGAAGATCCGTGCGCACGAACTGGTCGAGCGTGTCCTGGGTGATCACCGGCAGGTCGAGAACGACGGTCTGGCCCGGATCCTCACCGCGGACGGCCTTGACCGCGATCTTCAGTGCGTCGGCCGCCAGCGAGGGCGGGTTGCTCGGGGCGATGGACTCCCAGCCCGAGGCGTCCTTGAGTTCCTTCCACTTCTTGAGGAAGCCGTTGTAGCCCTCCCCGGTGATCGGGACGAGCTTCCCGTTGCGTGCCTCGATCGCGTTGATGGCACCCAGGCTCGGGCCGCCGCCCTGGGAGTAGATGCCGGCAACGTCGGGGTGCGCGGCGAGCAGGTCGTTGGTGGCGGACTGCCCCTTGGCCTGGTCCCAGTCGGTCGGCGCGCCGGCCACGATGGTGATCCCTGCGGCCTTGAGCGCTTCGGTCGCGCCAGCGAGCCGGTCGTCGTTCACCGGACTCCCGGACGCGCCGTCCAGCGTGAAGATGGAGTCGCCCGACTTGAGCTTCGAGGCCAGCCACTTGCCGCCGATGTCACCGAACTTCTTCTGATCGACGTTGACGCTGATCCCTGCGGTCGAGGTGATCGTGTTGTCGAAGGAGACCACCAGGATGCCGGCCTTCTGCGCCCGCTCGACCGCAGTGTTCAGCGCGGTGGAGGAGGCAGCATCGATCAGCAGGATGTCGACGCCCTTTGCGACCAGGTCGTTGATGTCGGACAGCTGCTTGTCGACGGAGTTGTTCGCATCGGTGACGATGACCTCCTTGACGTCGCTGGCCTGCTTCTTGGCCTGCTCCTGGAGTTCCAGGATCATCTGCGCGCGGTAGGCGTTGCCGGCGAAGGAGTTCGAGAACCCGACCAGCAGCTGGCCGGTCTTGGCGGGCACCATGTAGGTGGACGCGGCCTGAGTGCCACCGCTGGCTGCGGCGGAGCCGGCAGTCGAGCCGGCGGTCGAGCAGCCCACGAGGGCGAGGGCAGCAGCGGCCCCTGCGCCCATCAAGAGCACATCACGGCGTGCGTACAGCCCTGCCTGCGTGGCCCCGTCGATCGGGGCCCCCAGTGGATGGCGCGTCGCCCTGGATCCGAACCTCTTCATCTGTCACTCCTTCGTGAGTTGTTGGTAAGCGCGAAGACATGTGCATCGGCCGCCACCGGCCGGAGCTGGGGGCCGGTGACGCCCGGGTCGATCACGAGCAGCGCCCCGTCCAGCGTTCCGGTCGGGCCGTCCGCCGGCAGGGCCGTGGTGACCGCGAGAGTCGAGCGGTCGGCGCCGATGAAGGCGCAGCTCGTCGGTCGGGCAACCGGCGTCGCGATCTCGGCGAGGATCCGGCCCTCCGGGCTGTAGCGCACGATCCTGGCTCCGTCCCACTTGCACGACCACACGCAGCCCTCGTCGTCCACGGCCAGGCCGTCGGGGACGTAGGCTGCGGGATCCTCGGCGAAGACCCGCCGGTTGGTGGCGACGCCGGCATCGGGGTCGAAGTCGAAGGCCCAGATCAGGCGCGCGATCGAGTCGGTGTAGTAGAAGGTCTTCTCGTCTGGCGACCAGCCCAGGCCGTTACCGGTGATGATGCCGGGGAGCACCGCTTCCACGTGCCCCTCAGCGCTGCGGTAGAGGGCCGCGACCGGTTCCCGCTCCTCGTAGGTCATCGAGCCCATCCAGAGCCGTCCTCGGGGGTCGGTCTTGGCGTCGTTCATGCGATGGGTCGCGGGGTCGTGCGGTGCGGTCCAGTTCGGGATCCACCGCGACGCGTCCGGGGAGAAAGTGTAGAGCCCGTCCGCCAGGCCGACGGCCCACTCGCCCGACTCGGTCGGGATCGCGAAGCCCGGGACGCCCGGAACGTCGTAACTGACCCGCCGACCCGTCACCGGCTCGAGGATGTGCAGGGCCTTGCCCCGGATGTCGATCCAGGACAACCGCTGCCCGTCCCACCACGGCGACTCGCCCAGCTGCGTGCGGATGTCTCCGACCAACTCCGACACCCTTGGCCCCAGTGCCACGTCTTCCCCTTCGGGTGCTTCTCCGCACCGCAAGAACTTGAGTATGGTAAACGTTTACGCCTCTCGTCAGGGAGACCCTGTTTTCATCAGTCTTTGATGGGTGTTAAACGTTTACGAGCTTTCATCTGCAAAGCTATGGCCGGGCCTGTCGCCTGTCAAGCGGGGATCCGGTAACGATCTGGTCAAGACGCGGGATCATGGCAGCATCGCCGTTGCGGTGGAGAGACACGAGGAGGAGGAGGTCACGATGCGCGGACTGCCGCAGTGCCTGGCGAGCGGTCGAGGCCTGCGCTCGCGGGCAACTCGGTCCCGTCGGAGCGTCGGGAGCCGAGTGCTGCCACCAATGGGGAAGACCCGATGAACACCCGCCGCGTCGGCATGATCGAGGTGGCCAGGCAGGCCGGCGTGTCTGTCGCCACCGTGTCGCATGTCGTGAACGGGTCCCGCCCGGTGAGTCCGGAGACCGCCCTGAAGGTCACCCAGGCGATGGCGGACCTCGGCTATGTCCGCAACGGCACCGCGCGCCAGCTCAAGCTGGGACGCAGCAACACCGTGGGAGCGATCGTGCTCGACATGAGCAACCCCTACTTCACCGAACTCGCCAGCGGCATCGAGGATCGGCTCCGCCAGGACAATGGGACGCTGATCCTGACCAGCTCCGACGAGGACGTCGACCGGGAGGCCCACCTGCTGGACCTGCTCGCGGAGCAGGGCGTCCGGGGCATCGTCATGACCCCGACGCGAGGGAGCACGGCGCACTTCGAGCACCTGCGGCGGCTGGGCATCCCGGTGGTGGTGATGGCAGGCGTCCGACCCGAACTCGACGTGCCAACGGTCGGGCTGGATGACGTGGCCGGGGGACGTCTCGGCGTGAACCACCTGATCGACAAGGGGCACCGCACGATCGCGTTCATCAACGACTCCCACGACCTGCCCCACTGCGCGGCCCGCTGGCAGGGGGCCATGGAGGCCGTCGCGGCGAGCCAGGACCGAATCCAGCTCGTCGAGGTCTTCATCGAGCAGCACGGCTCTGCGGGCGGCGAGCGCGCAATGATCCAGCTCCTGGCCGCGACACCGCGGGTGACGGCCGCGTTCTGCTACAACGACATCACCGCTCTGGGAGCGATGCGCGCCGTCCGCAAGGCCGGACTGAGCGTTCCCGAAGATGTGGCCGTCCTCGGCTACGACGACGTCTACTTCGCTGCCGAACTCATCGTGCCGCTCAGCTCGATCCGGCAGCCGAACCGCAAGATGGGGTGGGCGGCCGCCGACATCCTCATGGACCCCCCGGCGCGCACTCCCCACGTGGTGTTCCAGCCGGAGCTGATCGTTCGGGAGTCCACCCAGAGGTAGCCGC
>MTLC01000562.1_pt1 | contig 24425 bp, 20 predicted proteins | sample 1982451 | NCBI WGS metagenome assembly MTLC01 (sample SAMN05710165, study PRJNA340218) | biofilm metagenome | isolation source: sample SPH anode biofilm adapted to +100 mV | place: USA | collected 2012-02-03 | reverse complement strand
CCGCTTGGCTACGTATTCAACCGCCGCCGCCAAGGTTTTCAGGTGCAAAATATCCGACCCCTGCATCACAATATCAAAGGCTTCTTCCAAATCGGCCAAAACCCAGCTGAAAGCCAGAGAATCCAGCCCTAACGAGGACAGTTCCGCTTGCGGAGCAATGTCCTCGGCCTTCAAACCAGGTACTCGTTCCGCTAAAATGCCCCGAATTATTTTTTCAATCTCCTTTGTATCCATAGTTTGTTCCTCCCTTATTCATTTACTGCTTGGCTAAATTTTGCAGCGCCATTTCGCGCAGCTTAAATTTTTGCACCTTGCCGCTGGCGGTCAGAGGAAATTCCTCTACGAAGAAAAACATAAAGGGCACCTTGTTTAAGGCAATCCGCTCCCGACAATACCGCTTTAGTTCCAGTACCTTGGCGGTTTCTCCTTTTTGCAACCGCACAAAGGCCACAATATCTTCGCCGTAATATTCGCTGGGGACGCCAACCACCTGCGCCTCGAGCACCTTGGGGTGCGTCATCAAAAAGGTTTCTATTTCCGCAGGGCCTATATTTTCACCGCCGCGGATAATCAAGTCTTTAATGCGCCCCGTGATACGGCAGCATCCTGCCGCATCAATGGCAGCCATATCCCCGCTATGCCACCAGCCACCATCATCTACAGCCTTTTGCGTCTCTTCTTCCATCTTATAATACCGCAACATAGTCGACTGTCCGCACACACACAGCTCGCCTTCAACGCCCCGGGGGACCTCTTCCGTCGTCCCCGCTTTAACAATGCGCAGTTCCATCCCTGGCAGCGCTGTGCCGACATAGTTTATCCTCTCTTCTTGCGGTCTTGTGGGGCCGGCTAAGGACGCAATGATCACTTCCGTGGAGCCGTATAGACAGCTAAATCCGGTTGCTCCCAGCTTCTCAATCACCGCCTGTACCAGTTCCGGCGGACAGCTGGCGCCCGCCATATCGCCCACGCACAACGAACTTGTGTCATAGGAATTGCGTTCCCATTCCTCCAGCAGCGCCACAAACATCGTCGGCGTACCGGACAAGCTGGTAACGCCCTGCTCCGCGATCGCCTGCAGCACCACGGAAGCTTGGAACCGCTCTACTCCCACCAGCGTTCCGCCATAATATAGGGCTGTTAAAATCACCGCATTGCCGTAGGCATGAAAGAAAGGCAGCGCCGAACACAACACCGAAGACGTCGTCAGCTCCTGGCGCTCTCCATAGGCTCTGGCATTACACAGGTACGCCTGCTGGCAATGCACGACTCCTTTAGGCACGCCGGTCGTCCCTGACGTATATTGCAGGACAAATACATCTTGCGAGCGTTCCTCGTTGCAGCGCTGTCTATACACTTCTTCCTCCACAGCAGCTCCGCCAGCCAAGAAATCAGGCCAGAGAAGAACATCCTCGGCTTCGGCAGAACCAAAAAACACCACCTTACGCAGCTTCGGCAACCGTTCCCGCACCGAACGAAGCACCTCCAGCCAAACCTCTGCACCACTGCCTTGCGCTTCTAAAAACAGCACCGTCGCATCGGAATGATGCAGTACATACTCCAGCTCATACGCCCGATAATTGGTATTCAGCAGCACCAGCGGCGCCCCGGCTCTAGCGCAGCCAAACTGCACGGAAAGATATTCCGGAATATTAAACGCCCAGATAGCGGCATGCTCGCCGCGCCCCATCCCCAACGCCATAAGACCCTTGGCCACTTGCGTCGCTTCTGCATCTAGCTGCGCATACGTATACGAACGATTCTTCTGCGGATATACCGCCGCTGCCTTTTCCGGCCATTTAGCCGCCGCCAAGCGCAGCACTCCGCCCCACGATTGCGGGCACACTTCCGCCCAGTCCTTCAAAACCAGCGCCTTAATCGCCTTAGCCTTCTTGGTGTACGCATGGATAGTTTTCTCATCCACGGCGATGGACACTTTTTGCATCAGCAGGCCGTCCCCGCCGTACCAGCCCGGCAAGACGCCGCCCAGAAAATAGCCCCGCCGCTGCAGTATCTCTACCGCCGCCCCGATCGTTTCGTCCCCCAGCCGCAAGAAAGCCTGCAATACCAGCGTCCCGGCTGCGGACGCCTGACTTTCCCACAAGGCTGCCTTCACCTCAAAATCAGCACCGATGTTAGTAATCGACAAGCGCGCCACACCGGCTCCGGCAAACAACTCGATAGAGCCTTCCGTCACCACCGCCTGCGGCAGCGGAGCCGTCGCCTCGATAAATGTATATGCCTCTGCCAGATCACCGTAGAGCAAAGCAAACGCTTCTTGATACACCTTCGGCACATACACCGTCTGGCCGCTTTCTCCGGGTGATGAAAAAATCAGTACCGTCGAGGTTCGCTCGCCGCCCTTGGCAGCGTCTCCCGGCATCAACGCTACTTCTAAGCCAGTTTCATGATAACCCCGTTTCGTCATCATCATCTGCGTGAACAAATGATTGCAAACCGCTTCGCCCCAAATCTGCTCCAACCCACGCTGGCGCGGAATTTCTGCCAGCGCATATTCCATCAAGGCAAAGCCTACGGAGGTTTGCCGCCATTCGTGGCACACCATAAGCTGGCCGCATTCATACAGCTTGGGGTTCGGCGGCGTGGAACGGTAAAAAGCAATATGGCCGATTACCGCTCCGGCATGATTTCTCGCTACCGCCCGCCAGGTAAGCCCATCTTCTTCCTGCCGTACCAGCGCTTTGGGATCATATACCTCCGCCACCGGATAGGATTCTCCATACACTTCCCGATACAGCGCCACTACCCCAGCAGCATCTCGCGGCTGAAAAAGCGCCAATTCCCATTCCTGCTCCACCGTTACACCTCTTCCCTTAAAAAAGCCTTCTCTGAACCTTTAACACAAGCTTTTGAATTAGAAGTAAGCTTCCATTTATTGCTGCGCTTCTCCTGCCTACTTCTAAAACAGTTCATTCGATACAAACCGCCGGATTTTGTTCCGGTTTTAGCCATTTGAGGATCTTCTTTATATCCTTTTCCGCCATCGCCACACAGCCGCTTGTGGGAACACCCGGACCTTTACGGACATGCATAAAAATGGCGCTGCCTTTGCCCGCCACAACCGGCTCGGTATTGTACTCAATAACCAAACCTAGTTTATATAGCTCATCCTTGCGCCGCATCAGCTCGTACGACTTGGCCGCTGTTTTTCCTACAACCAGTTGGTTATAAAACGGCGAAGCCACATCGTCGATCCAATAATGTTGCTTTGTCACTTGTATGTAGGGCATGCTTATAGAGAACGACTCATAGCCAAAAGCTCGGCGCAACTTATACAAGCCCGCTGGCGTAGCGCCGTCTCCTTCTTGTTTTTGCGCGGCTGAAACCACGCCGCTTCTGCCTAGGTTGACTGGAATGTCTTTGTATTTCACAAGCCATTTTTCATCTTTTTTCTGCCAAGCCGTCAATGTACCTACCTGCTTGTTTTTATGGTCAGACTGTACCACAATCAGTTGACGCACATCCGCCGGCGCCGCGCCCTCCGGTAACAACGCTGCAGGCTTTGCTGCTGCACTGGCATGATTACCCGTGATCCCAACCAAAATAACTATAGCGCATAGCAACAAAAAAGTTTTCAAACGATACTTACAGTGCAACATAGCCCCTCCTTTACGCGCTTCAAACAATCCATATCTAATTTTTTACAATTTTAATTGTACGTCATCTTCCCCTCGCTTGCCAGCAACGAAATAAAAAACATGACCTCAACCTTCTGTTTTGAAGGTTAAGGTCATGTTTTTCAACTTCACTGACTACGCTTCCGCTCTTGGCGGCAGTTTAACCAGCGACACTACCAACGCCGTAAACACCAGCGCTCCGCCCATGAAGACGAAAGCGGCATTATAACCGGACATACCTACCAAATAGCCAATGATAATGGGGGATAAAATGCCGCCGATGCTGCCGCCGGCGTTCATCACACCTGTAGCCATGCCCACATAGCTGCGTTTTACCGATTCCATCGGCATCGCCCACAAAGGACCAAAGGCCATGCCCACCAAGAAGCCCGTGCATACTAAGAGCGCCATCGCCACCGTTTCCGTCGGCGCCACTACGACACCGTATAAAACCGGGCCTGCGGCCAGATTTACTACCATGGCCTGTATTTTGCGCTTCCCTTTGAACACCTTATCCGACAGCCAGCCGCCGAAAGGTTGGGCAATGCCCAGCGCTAAGAAGGGCAACCCCGAAAAAATGCCCATTTTCACCAGTTCAAAGCCTCTGGCTTTTACGAGATAACTGGGCAGCCAAGAAAGAAGACCGAAGAAGGCGCACATAAAGCCGAAATACGTAAGCGCCAAAAGCACAATGTTGCGGTTTTTGAGCACGCTCATCAAGCCCACTTCTTCTGAATCTCCCGTCTGCGTAACAATTTCCGTCTGGCCGCTCTTAATATATTCCAGCTCTTCCTTGGAAATGTCCGGGTCCTCTTCAGGCGAGTTTTTCACAAAGAAGTACAGTAAAGGCAGAACAAGAAAGCCCAAGGCCCCGAAAATATAGAACAACGCATGCCAGCCCCAAAGGCCAATAATTGCCACCGCAATGGACGGCGCAATCGCCGGTCCGAAGGAACAAGCCGAGGTAAAGATGGCGTTCGCCGTAGCCCGTTCCTGATTCGGAAACCAGTTGCTGTTGAGTTTAAAAGCACAGGGCGGCTGCATCCCTTCACCAATACCAAAAAGCACGCGAACGATGAAGAATTGCGAAAAGGTCCGCGCCACGCCGGTAGCCATCGTCATAACGGACCACCAGATCAGCGCTACCAAAAGCACCTTTTTCGGTCCCACTTTATCGCTTAAATAACCGCCCGGAATCTGAAAGACCGTATAGGAAATAAAGAATGCGCTAAACAAATAGCCTACCTGCTCCGGAGATAAAGAAAACTCCTTAGAGATCAACGGCATGGCTACCGACAGATTGACTCGATCCAAAAAAGCTACGAAAAACACGATCCATGAGACGCCTAAAACAAGCCAGCGCTTTTTCATATGCGTTCCTCCCGCAGATATCGATTATTCCTTTACTACTCAATTGCCAATCATAATATTGAGTATTTCCACATCGGTAGTTTTCATGCCACAGCAGCCCATACGTCCAATATTTCGCAAAGTCTGCTCATAATCCTTCTCTACCAAGCCTTCGCCAAAGGGAAAAAACCGCTCCCGTTTAGCCAGCTCATACCCCATAATCCCCGCATCTACGGCGCTGGATATCTTCGCCGCGCAGGACGCCTTAGCGCCGTCGCAGACAATGCCGCCTACGTTCCCCAACGAGTTAATCAGGGTTCTGCCGATTACATCATAATCGCCGCCTTGCAGATACGCAATGCCGCAGGCTGCGGCCGCGCCCGCCGAAACGGCGCCGCAGTACGCCGAGAGATTGCCGATATAACGCTTTTGGTGCAGCGAGAGAAGATTCGCCAAGACCAACGCCCGATACAGCCGGTCCTCGTCAACTCCCAACTCCTGGGCGTACACCACTACCGGCATAGTACAAGTAATGCCCTGATTGCCGCTGCCGGAATTGATGACTACCGGCATGGCGCAGCCGTTCATACGCGCATCGGAACCTGCCGCCGCCGCCGCGCGAGCCTTCGTCCGCACATCGTCGCAGCCGGCTTCCAAGAAGGTGCGTCCCACCTGCGCTCCCCAAGGGTTTTTCAGGCCTTCTTCAGAGATGGCGGAGTTGCAGGCAATCTGCCGGGCAATAATATCCCGCACGTCCTCTAGGCGTACCTTATCGGCAAAACAGAGAATGTCCTGAATCGTAAGCTGACTTTTATCGCCAAAGGTTGACGTCGCCAGTTCCGGCTGCGAGAAAAGAAGCTCGCCGTTTTTTTCAATACGATAGATGTGATTATGCCTTGTCCGCACCTCTACCGCAGCAGTTTGAAAACCGGCTTTCACTTCTATGCGAATGAAGAGATTTTCCTCGCCTTCTTCCAATTCGCAGCGACAAATGCCCTGCGCCGTCAATTGACGCGCCATTTCTATTTGCTCCGGCGTCACCTGGCTGATGACCTCTAATTCCCGCTCGGCCTGACCGGCGACAGCCCCCAGCACCGCGGCGGCGGCTACGCCTTTTTGCCCGCCCGAATTGGGTACGATAACGCCCTTCACATTTTTAATGATATTGCCGCTGCAGCGAGCCAGCATTTCTTCCGGCATTTGTCCTAAGGCTTCTCTGGCTTTTGCCGCCGCAAAGGCGATGGCGATCGGCTCGGTACAGCCCATGGCCGGAATCAATTCCCCTTTTAAGATGGTCAAATAATTTTCATATTGCTTTGCATCCATACTTGCCTGCTCCTCTCCCGCCCGTTAAAACAATTCTATGCTTTCTTAAAGAAAGAAATTTGGCAGGTAGAACAGCCGTTGGCAATGGTATCGCCCAGGTGGAATTCATAACCCATGGCTTTGGCAATGCCCCGATCGCCGTCCATCGCCATATCACAAAGCTTCTCACAGGTTTCATCGTCAAAGCCCAAATCCTGCCAGGCTTTCAAAAGAGGGCAGTGATGAAACTCCAGATCAATCCGGTTTGCGCTTTTGCTTTTGAACTCTACTTCAAAGGTCTTAACTACATTCGGGGAGAAAAACGTATCCGCAAAAGAAGTCACATTCTCCGGATCCGGACACTGCGCTTTAATTTCTGCGCCTTGGATCAAACCCGTTTCCGCGATAGCCGCGCGAATGATTTCTTCCATTTCCTGCGCTTTGCCAGCTTTGCAAGCATGCGTGTAGGTTAGGCCGGTCCAAGTAGCCCGATGACCGATCGCCCCTCTTTGAATATCTACCACCGCGTCGCCTTTAATGCTAATCTTGTTATCAATCATTGTTATTCTCCTTTCAAAATTCAAAATCGGCATTTGATATGATCACCAGAACAACAAGTTTCCTGATTCCATAGTATTAAATCTTATTATAAGCAAGGTTCTGCAGCACTTTGCTTGTTGTAATCATATCACAAGTTGATTTCTTAATCAATATATTTTCTGTCTTTTCTCCGTTTATGGCAAAACATCTTTTATTATCTATTATTTTGCTTGTTTTATGTTTACTTTTTGTATATTTTTCGATTTTTGTGATATGACTAGTTTTCGACGTTTTCTTCTTGCGTTCATTGACTTGCCTTTTCTTTGACTCTATAATAAAAGTAGCACATTAAGGAGATAAGCAATGACAAAACATCCTAACGACTCACTAAAGCAGCAAGTATACAATGCTCTTTTTTCTGATATCATCAATGGAAACTATCCCGCCGATACCATCCTGACCGAAAAATTTCTCATGGAAAAATACAATGTCAGCCGCGCCCCCATCCGTGAAGCCTTGACGCAACTAACAGGCACGCGTCTATTGTCCAGTATGCCGCGGCAAGGCTATAAAATTCTACAGCCAAGCGCCGAACAACTGCTGGAAGTCATTCGCTTCCGTTCGGCTTTAGAATGTTCTTTCCTGGAAATGTACCGCAGCTATATAGACGCCGCGTGGATCCAAGAACTGCGCAGCATCTGCATCAACTACAATAACTGCCCCAGCGGCGATTTCATGTCGCATTGGCGCTACAACTGCGAATTCCACTTAAAACTTTTTTCCATCTACGGCAACCATTACGCTTACAAACTGCTAGAAGACGCTTTAAACATTCAAACGATCTTCTTCGTGCAAAAGCAGCACTCCGCTTCGATGGACTTGCACTTGGCCTTAGTCGATTATCTGGAAAAAGGCGAAATCAAAATGGCCGTGTCCATTTTAAAAGCCGATATCGAGCATCTGATGCTTTCGTTTAGTCCTCCCTCTTCGTAAAACTAACTCTAAGACACACCAAAAACACAAAGCCGGCAACCACTTTTTACGTGGCCGCCGGCTTTGTGTTTCTTATTTTTTTAGCGTTTCTAAACCATTCCCTGGTTGCTTCACCTGCAGATAATATAGCTCTACAATACACCGCCCGAGTCAGTTGCAGCGTGTTCTTGTTTTTACCGCCTCAATAATAATTTCCGCCTGTTTCATAAGCCTTTCTACGGTCATCAGCCATTTTCTTAAAAAAGCTGTCCATTTCTTCTTGATTTGCCCGATACGCATAGTATTGTTGCTTATCCTTCTCAGGCAATATAATCAGACCTTCTTTTTTAGCTACTCCATCCAGAATGACCTCCACCGCTTCTTCCACCGGAACCGCGTCTGGGGGCGGCTTTAAACCGCCAAAAAGCGGGGTAATAACATTGGCAGGGCAAACTGTAGAAAAAGCAATATTACGATGCGCATGTTCATACCGCAGCGCTTCGGTCATGCCGGTAACCGCAAACTTGCTGGCGCAATAAACAGCCTGATAGGGCGGCGCAACCAGCCCGGCCATCGACGAAGTATTGACGATATGCCCGAAGCCTTGTTTGAGCATGACCGGAAACGCTGCGTGCACGCCATAGATAACCCCCCACAAGTTCACATCCACAACTTTCTTCCAATATTCCAGCGTAACTTTTTCAAAAGGAAGCGTCCCTCCAAGGCCTGCATTATTAAACATATAATCAAGCCGCCCCTGGCGATTCACCACTTCCTCAACCAGTTGCTGCACTTCCTCATACTTGGTTACATCCACAAGCCGGCAATGCGCCTGTTCATAGGCTTTTAGCTTTTCTTGGGCCTGCTCCACCTGCTCAGCAGGAATGCCAACCGCATAGACGACAGCGCCGCGTTGCAGCAGCCGCTCCGCCAGGGCAAAGCCAATTCCCGAAGCCCCGCCTGTTATAATGCATACTTTTTCTTTAAATATATCTTGCATCTTTCCGCCTCCTAAAGCTCGCGAGCTAAGTCGCCGCGCAAATTAATACTGCTTTTTGCAAAAAGACATTCTTGGTACTCTAAAATCGGCAGGTCCGCCAAGGCATTAATAATGCGCGCTTGCGCAGGGTTATATTTAGGATTGGCCTTAATCCAAGCAAGCTTTCCATTGGCGTTACTGCCCGAAAGACACTTCACTTCGACCGGGTATATAGTTGCATGAGAAAGAGCCGCCCCTGGCCTGCCAATATTAGGAATATAGCGCCACCCCAGCTGACTCACCTGATAGCTAGAAGCTGCTAACTCCGCTTCATTCAGCGACCGTTGCAACACCAGTTCAAGTTCGAGGAAAACACGTCCTTCATGACTGGCATTGGCCGTAATATGTCCGTCAAGTTCATGAAAGTCCGGAATATCTGCAAACAGTTTGGGGATTCCTGTTTCTTCCCGCCCTCCCAGAATCGGCGCCGTTTTATTTTCCCAAACCACCAGTTCAAAAACGCCTTTCTCGCCTGAGGCAATATGTTTAGCCGGAGTTGCTACATTAATCAAGGTGTAATGTCCTCCGCCCATCCACTGAATGCCGCAACACTTTTGATACCCAACCATCACCAGCGGCTCAAGAATTTCAAACGCCTCCGGCACATATTGCTCCAGCTGCTTCTTGTCCGTACGGTAGTTAATACCGACAGCCGTAACATCTTTATAAAAAAGATTGCTTAACCCGCTGCCCTGGGATCCTCCAAAATGAGCCGGCATACGATAGGAACAGTTCTCGTCAAATTTGAACATGACAACGCCTCCCTATTCTAGTCTCACTTCAGATACAAGGTGCCTTTCAGTCGACAGCCTCTCACCTCCTGTTTTTTCACCCCAGAGACTCAGCTTCTAATTTTTCCAGATCTCCTAAAAGTTTCAACAAATACAGCAGCACGCCTCCGTTCCCAATCAGAATCAAGCCTACAAGCAGCCCCGGAATGAGATGCGCAATCAGCATGGAGCTGCCGAACAACACTGCAAGCACGCCCAGGGCCATTTGCGTTACAAATAGTTTTATAAAAATCACCGGCGTAGTCTTGAGGTCGAAGGAAGGTTGTTTCAAGACTGTCGCCGAGGTTTTCACAAGTGTAATAATACCTTCTAAAACATTCAGCACTCCAATGGTCAGCGTCAGTTCGAAAACCAGAATTTCCGGAATAATACAGGATACGACTCCAGGAATGACCACAAGCACCCCTAAAAGAATCATCAGCCAAGTACGTCGAAACGCGCCCAACGGCGTACTGCCTGTGGCCAGAATTTTAACGGCAAAAATAACCATCAGCAAACCAAGCTGGGCGCTCCCTGAAAAAGGCAGCAAATTTAAGTTCACCGGTAACATCACCACACCCAGCAACGCTACAAATACTCCCACCAGCAGCATCGAGGCCTTATCCATGGAAAGCCCCCGCTCTAGCGATTGCTGCTCCGCCGCAGGATAGTCTCGATAAACCCTGCGTAGAACCAACGCCAGATTTAGAAGAGCCGCTCCATAAAGCAACAATAAAACAGCAATCAACGGAGCCGCCAGCGCCGCCGGCTCCCAAACAACCGCCGCCAAACATAGCGACAATACATAAACAACAGTACAACTATATAACAGCGTCTTAAAAATCCCTCCATATTTCACCCAAGCAGCGTACTTGTCTTCGTTAGAATATAACTGCCAGAGCAGCAGTACGCTTCCCGGCCCTAAGCACAAAAACAACAACCATCTTGAAATCTGACTGGATACACCAGGTATAAAGCAAGTAACAAAACCCAAGGCCGCCGCCGCAACGCCTGCGGCCATCAACCACTTAGACTTTGGCCTATCGCCAAAAGGAGTTTTTCCCAAAGTAATCATCTGCAAGGCATACATAAAAAGCAGCAACCCGAGCAAACCATTTTCATAATAAGGCAACACCCCCGCAATAACCGGGAAAAGCAGGCTTCCTGCAAGCAGCATAGCTATGCCTGCAACCAATAAAACAACGCTTTCCAAGGGCAATACTGCGTCTTCCAATAAACCGCGCATCGAAACCCTCCTTTAGGCACTCAAAATCGCAAACAACCCGTCATTTTAATTATACAGAATTATAAGTTTATTCTATCACGTATTTCTAAGTATCTCAAATTCGATAGTATGCATAAAAAAATCAGGATGTGTTGAAACTATAGTTCCGACACGTCCTGATTTTTTTAACTTCAGCATTTCGCGATTCTTATTCGCAAAATGTTGTCACTATATTTTAAACTTCCTAATGGCCTGCTGCAACTCTTCCGCCATGTGCGCCAAATGCTGACTTGCCGATGCAATTTCTTCAACCGAGGCAGACTGTTCTTCGGTTGCCGCCGAAATCGTCTGCGTTTGTTCAGATGTTTTTTTACTTTCACTGTCAATATCTTGTACAGAATTAACTACATTTTGCGTCCCGCTTGTTATTTCTTCAATCGCTGCAGATATTTCATGAATTTGATTTGTCATATCCCGAACCATCGTCAAGATCTCTTCAAAGCCTTGCCCTGCCATAGATACGACATTAGCGCCTGTCTCAACTTCTTTTTTACCATCATTCATGAAAGATACGGCGCTGTCGGTTTTAGCTTGAACTTCGTCAATTAACTCAGTGATCTGTTTTGCCGCATGCTGAGACTGCTCCGCTAATTTCCTCACTTCTTCAGCGACCACTGCAAAGCCTCGCCCTGCTTCGCCTGCTCGTGCCGCTTCAATCGCCGCATTCAAGGCCAACAAATTAGTCTGTCCTGAAATAGCCGATATAACATCAACAATTTGGCCAATTTTTTTTGATTTTTCTTCTAATTCTCCAATGACTTCCGCTGTATCCTTCGTTTTCTTCTCAATGATCTGCATCTGAGTCACGGCTTGCTTTATTGCTTTTTCGCCATTATTAGCCATATCCGCTGTTTTCTCTGCCGACTCGGAAACAACTTCTGTATTTGACGCAACTTGGGTAATCGCATAAGAAATTTGTTGTACAACACTATTGGCGCTACCCGCTAAGTGCAATTGTTTTTCTGCGCCTTGAGCCACTTCCGTTACCGAAATAGCTACTTGATTCGAAGCTTGAGCGGACTGTTCCGCGCTTGCCGTCAATTCTTCGGAAGAAGACGCTAACTGCTCAGAAGCATTCGATAATTGACGAATTAAATCTCTAATATTTTTTTCCATTTCATCAACCGCCCTAGAAACGGTCCCAAATTCACTTTTATCTTGCAAACTTTCCTTTGAAATTCCCCTGGAAAAATCCCCCTTTGCCAATATCCCCAGAAAAACGACAACATCGTTAAGACGTTTCGTAATTCTTTTGGAAATAAGCAAACCAAGCACAACCCCTAACAATATTGAAACAAAAACAACAACAGCAAACAGCGCCCTGGCCAAAGAAAATGCTTTTTCATTTTGTTTATTGTTTTCTTCAGCCAATTTCCTTATCTCATCAGCTACATTTCGCAATTCAGTTGTAAAGGTATTGGATAGTACCTTAGCATCTCGATTAAACAGCAAATAGGCTTCTGCGTTTTTATTTTGATTAGCTAACTCCAGTACCTTATTTCTCACTGAACGGTATTTATCTAAGTCAGTTCGAACAGCTTTTATCTTAGTACGCAAAGACTCGCTTAACGGCATTTTTTCAACTGTCGTTATGTTAGCATCGAAAGCCTTGTCCCTATTCGTAATATCACCTAAGATAGTTTTATTTTCATTTGCGTCCGTAGTTAGCATGATTGCGTATACATCCGCTTCAATTGCGCGAGCATGAGCCGCATTTTCCACAACAAGCGCAACAGCTACTAATTTTTCATTATACATTTCATTTAACGAGTCATTTGTTTTACTAAGAAAGTAATACCCCGTACCGCCTACGCAAATAACAGCAACTAATAATACCGATATCAAGAGAGTTAGCTTTTGTACGACCTTTAAATTGTTCAACCAAGATATCATGCGTTAAATACCTCCATTTTTATTAATATTTCACTTGCACCGAACCATTTAAAAGATCTTTTTTATAAAAAAGGATACACTTGTACAAAAGAGTACAAGTGTATCCTAAAACAGCTACATATAAAACGTGCTGCCCAGCCTACCACTTTACTTGGTATCTTAGCTTCACAAAAGCCCGCCTTGAATATACACTACACTTTCTTAAAAACGATCGCTTCTAGAAAATACAGCTCGCAAATCAAGTACACATTTTATCTAAAAAAGCTTTCCATCTATAACTCGCTATGGCAACAACTTTATCATTGTCTTTATCAAAAAAAACAAACGGTTCGCATGGTTCTGCGTCAAAATATTTTTTAAAAATTTCTTCCAATAGCTTTCCAGTTTGTAAAAAAATCGCTTCTTCAACTACGCTTGCAACTTGCCTACTACTATCAATAAAATTTTTTAAAAATGGAGTCAGCAAGCCAGAAATCATAATAACGATAAATTGGTCATCTAAAATAGAAACCGATACTTTCTCTGGACCATATTTATTCTGTTTACGAAAAAATGCAGATATTTGTATTACAATTTCCTGTTCTAGCGAACTATGCCTCAAATTGAAACTCTTGAAAATTGGCTTTTCAAAAAAATTCACAAAGAAACTACAAAGCATGTTCTTATAGTACATTGGTGAAAAGACATGAAAGTAAGCTATACCACAAGCATACTCAAAACTCTTTTTCGGTATAGTTGTACGCCTTACAAAATCCAGAATCAGTGGATAATATTCATCGAAAACGGGTTTTTTTCCATATTGAACGATCGCATCTTGTTCCCAATCAATTAGCGGGCTACACAAAAAACCCAATTCAACATTTTTCCTTAAGGCAATAAACGGCGTTGCAGACACATTGGAAAACTTAAATTCATCCCGTACTTCCACCAGAATCTCTTGATGGTATTTCTCTAAATTATGTAATGTTTCTTCGTAAGAAGCTATGTTTATTATATGTTTTTTCATCGGCTCACCTGACATAATTTTACACTACAACCCGCTATTCACCACATCAAAACGTAATTACCGACCACCATTTTAACTTTAATAATTGCTCGTTTAAGCGACCTAAAACCCTTTATTTTATTTTCCTATTCAACCTTCTCTTTCGAAAACAGGAGTCTTTTCCTATAATAACGCAGACTTTGTCAGAATTTAGCGACACGTCTTATTGAAACTTAGCTTTTGTTAGGTCTTTTCTAGAACTGGTAACGTATCAGGAAACAAACCCAAAACAACATCCCTTTGGACGTTTAGCGCACTTGCTAATTTTTTCACCACTACTTGACCTGGATTGTTTTTGGCTCCTCGTTCAAGAGCTGAAATATATCCTTGTGTCAAACCTGTTATATTAGCAAGCTGTTGCTGAGACATATTCCTGCGAATTCTTAGCTCTTCGAGTGTCATTTTCTCTCCTCCTACTTCCAACATTATAACTCTATAAAAATACATAATCAACTCTATGGAGTTGATTATTTTATAGAAACTTATGCTATATTAATACTATAGAATTATTCATATGGTATTAATATTAAGGTGGCTTGCAGATAATGAATATATCGAAGCGGATTATTGAATTACGAAAATCAAAAGGATATAGCACTAATAAGCTCGCAACATTAGCTGGTCTGTCTCAAGGATTCGTTCGTCAAGTTGAATTAGGCGAGAAACAGCCTACAGTTGATTCTTTAAGCAAAATATGCGTCGGATTAAACATTAGTTTAGGAGACTTTTTTTCCGATGAAACCGAACTCTCTCTCGACATTAGGCAACTCATCACAGTTGCAAAAACCTTAACGCCTGATCAGCGACGCGCTTTACATACCTTTCTGGAATTAATGAAAAAGTGATTTCTATAAAAACCTCAATGCGGGAAGTTAAAAAAAGCTCCCCCAATTGAGGTTTTATCTTTTTTATTACTCTTGGTTTAAAGTAAGACGAATGCTGTCGCCCCATACTATTTTGAACAGATTTTAGTCTTTCCACGTCAAAATGGCCTTCCGCTATATCCAGAAGCTACCAAAACAGGCAAGATTACATGACACTAAACTTCAGGACTTTCTCCACCCTTGCGCTACTATCTCACCGAATGCAGGAGCAACACTTCGAACAATTCTGTTCGTCAGTGCAGGACTTTGCCTTCAGCTTCCTTCAGATTCCACCTCACGATGGACACCCTTGCTGTTCAGCTAACTGCTCCCACTACCAAGCCCATAGCGGACTTTCACCGCCTAGTTACTGCCCATGCCGGGCAAACAAGAAAAAGGGTTCCAGCCAATTGCCGGAACCCTTGAAATCACTGGCATACCCAACACTTATCCATGAAATGCGCCACCTTGCACCAATCGGTGCATTGCATCACCTAAAACCGTTAACATCAAACTCTTCTACCGCTTCAGCCACCGACAAAACGTCCCTAAACTGCCTTGCTGTGCGCCCCCCCCGATTTTTCGACTGCAACCATCCGGGTTTTTCAGCAGCTTCCTAGCGGGTAAGTTTTCTAAACTTCAGTCGATGCGGCTGATCGGCTTCTTTGCCAAGGCGTTTTTTGCGATCGGCTTCGTACTCCGAGTAGTTCCCCTCAAAGAAGATCACGACGGAGTCACCCTCAAAAGCCATGATGTGACTCGCGATGCGATCAAGGAACCAGCGGTCATGGCTGATGACCAACACGCAACCGGCAAAGTTCTCCAATGCATCTTCCAGGGCGCGCATGGTGTTCACGTCGAGGTCGTTGGTGGGTTCGTCAAGGAGGATTACGTTGGCCCCGGTTTTCAGCATCTTGGCCAGATGAACGCGGTTGCGTTCACCGCCGGATAGCACGTCCACTTTCTTTTGCTGGTCCTGTCCCATGATGTTGAAGCGCGCGCAATAAGCCCGAGAGTTAATCTCGCGGCTGCCCATCTTGATAACGTCGTTGCCGTCGCTGATAACTTCGTAGACGGTTTTTTCGGGCTCAAGGGAGTCGCGGTTCTGGTCCACGTAAGCCAACTTAACGGTTTCGCCAACTTTCAGGGTACCACTATCAGGCTTTTCCTGTCCGGTGATCATCTTGAAAAGCGTGGTTTTACCGGCTCCGTTCGGGCCGATAATACCAACGATGGCTCCAGCCGGAATCATGAAGTTCATGTTTTCCACGAGCATCTTGTCGCCCATAGCTTTGCTGACATTTTCGGCTTCAATGACGATCTTACCCAAGCGCGGACCCGGCGGAATGTATATTTCCAAATCCTTGCCCAAGCGCTCAGACTCATGTGAAAGCAAGGCTTCATACGCGTTGATCCTGGCTTTGCTCTTGGCGTGGCGTCCTTTGGGAGCCATGCGGATCCACTCAAGTTCGCGGGCCAAGGTTTTCTGACGTTCGGATTCGCTTTTTTCTTCATTGGCCAGACGCTGTTGCTTTTGCTCCAGCCAGGAAGAGTAATTGCCCTGCCAGGGAATGCCGCGACCGCGATCAAGTTCAAGAATCCATCCAGCCACGTTATCAAGGAAGTAACGATCATGGGTTACGGCAATTACCGTACCGGGAAAAGTTTTCAGGAAACGTTCCAACCAGGATACCGATTCAGCGTCCAAGTGGTTGGTAGGTTCGTCCAGCAGCAGGATGTCCGGGTTTTTCAGCAGTAGGCGGCACAAGGCCACACGACGGCGTTCACCGCCCGAAATCACCGAAACCGATGTGTCCGGCGGAGGGCAGCGCAAGGCGTCCATGGCCATTTCAAGCCTGGAGTCCAGTTCCCAGACGTCCTTACTGTCCATAATATCCTGCACTTCACCCTGGCGGGTGATAAGCGCGTCCATTTCATCCGGTTCCATGGGCTCGGAAAATTTGGCGTTGATGGCTTCGTACTCGTCACGAATCTGAACCAGTTCCACTAAGCCTTCTTCCACCACCTCGCGCACGGTGCGGGTTTCATCCACCAACGGTTCCTGAGGAAGGTAACCGATGGTGTAGCCGGGAGCGAGAACGGTCTTACCTTCAAAACTCTGATCTTCGCCAGCCAGTATTTTGAGGAGCGAACTTTTGCCGGATCCGTTCAGACCCAGGACACCAATTTTTGCTCCGTAAAAATAAGAGAGCGAAATATCCTTGAGGACTTCTTTCTGCCCGTGTTTTTTAGATACACGGATCATGGAATAAATAATTTTGTCTATTTCCTGACTCATTTACTCACCTCTTAAGTTTTTTATAAAAACGAGTGCAATTATCTGGATATAATTATAACATACCCCGTCATCGCAACACACGCAACATGGCTCAGGACAACACAATGGTATTCCGGTTTAAGAACAGCAAAGTTTCAAAGTTATTTTTGAGGTGCGAAAGTTGAGTTATTCAGTTACATATTTTCAAATAAAGACGAGAGACCTTCACAGCAAAGGCCTCTCGTCTTTATTTTACTTCTTCACGGGAAAATATATTTCGGTAATATAATCCTCTGGAGAAATCGTCTTTTCAGGGTCTGTTACATAAATTTCATAGGGTGGAGCGACTAATTTGTATTTCTCAGTCTCCATCCACTGCACTATTTTTGCATATGTGGACGGCAACTCTGAATACGGACCTTTATGCACCCCTTTCACACATAATCCGCCAGCTAATTCACGGGTTCCTTTTACTCTTTCAACAATAGGGATGGCAATTTCAGTATCATTATTGGTTGGATCAAATTCTTCATCGTGATAAATAGCGATAGGTGCTCCAATGCATGTCAATTGTTCTTTTGCTATAGCTGCAAACAGTTTCCCGAAATATTTACAGTATTCATCAACACTCATTTTTTGCCGTGAAGACAGAATATTTTTTGGTTCTGTTTCAATCAGTTCTACTTTGATGTTATCTAAATATGCCATAATGTCGATACCTCTTTCCAAATTTAGAATATCTTCATTGAGTTGATGTAGGACATAACTATAGTTTTCCATTTTTTCACGAATAATTTTTTGCTTTTGCCTGATCAGTCGAGATAATTTTTCCTCGCTTTGGTCTCTCAACACTTCCTCTATTTCTTCTAGCGAGAAGCAATACGTTTTCAGTTTGTTGATAAAAAGAATCGTTTTGAGTTGCGCAACATCATAGTAGCGGTAGCCATTATGCTCGTTGACAATAGCCGGCTTAAGCAACCCGATTTCATCATAATATCTTAGTGTTTTGGTTGTAACATTACATATTTTTGAAAATTCTCCTATAGGCAGCATCAAATTACCCCCAAGACTTATTTTTTCCAAGCAACCTAGGTTAAGATTAGTATACAACTTCCCGTTAGGGCAAGGTCAACAACCAAAGCAAAACCATTAAAAAAAACAGAGTGCCGCCGAAGTGGTTCGTGGTTTTATCCCTTAATTAGAACAGACCAGAACAAGGCTTCCTGATTTTCTCCATCCTGGCCATGGTACATTCAAATTTAAAAACGGCTCGGAAATTACAGCATAATATTTAATTTCTACGGCTCACCTTCGGGTGGGCTGTTTTTTTACCTTGACCGTTATCTTTTAACGACAAGGTTCAATCCCCCCCTTTGAAATCGTTAAAAGTAAGCCGCCGACAAAAGCTGGTGCAATCCAACGGCCCTCCGAAAAAGGCCTGCAAAACACCTGTAGAGGAAAACAAAAAAGCCCGAAAGCGCCGTAAATACAGCACTTTCGGGCAAAACAAAAACCGTCTATTGATAAAAATCGTTTTATCAATAGACGGTAGATTACTTGGCACAGTAACAAGCTATTGCTAAACTGCACCACCTTGCACCGTTCGGTGCCTTGTTCCACTTGAAATCGTTAAAATTGAATCCCCACTCGGCAAATCGTTAAATGACCGCTACTCATGCAAAAATTTCTCACGTACCATAGGCATATAAGCTGGATATTCAGCGGAAATAAAGACTAGCTGTTATGCTTTCCTAAAACTATGATTTTGATAGAACGGTGATACCGATACGCGTAATTGGAGTTTTGCGTATCGGTGGTAGGAGATATTTGAAAGATGAACATGAAGTATTCGTAATAATTCAATAGAATGACGCTTGTTGGTTTCCAAGACATTGAATTGCTTCTACCGTTTGTTTTACCGTCAATATTATTTCTGGTATGAGTCGCGCTGAAAAAGACTGTCCACAAAAACAACATTTCTCCTCATCAACTTGACACTTTACAACTTGTTCTACTACACATCGGTTTAGTTCATGTTTAAGTTTTCTTTCAATACGTTCAAAAGTCATATTGTTATTTATCGCATCAAGAATGACTTCTGCAAAAGTCAAATCATAAACACCATCCAAAAAGAATCTTACTTGAGGTGTTGTATTTCCTTTATTTTGAAGTTCTAAATTTATTGGCTGAGAAAAGCCAAGATAAACATCACACCCCTTGCTTACAGAATGAGGACCAAGAGTTGTTGCAGTATAGCAAGAAAAAGCTAAAACTCTTTTACCCCGTAATACGTCGTCATTATTTTCATCAATTAGTATCTTGATATTACTAGGACTCCCATTTGTCCAATTTTCATAAATTCTATCATAACCACCATGTGCAAATATAATGACAGTCTGATTTTCTTGCAGAGCTTCAAAAAAAACTTTTTTGTTCTCTATAACTTTTACCGTTATAGGAAATTGACTTTGAGCAAGCGTTTTTGTGAGTTTTGCAAGCTTTTGAATAGTTCTGTTTGGACTTACATACACAATTATATCCATATCATCACCTGAATTTAAATTTTAGAATATAATGCAATATTTGTTCGATGACACTTCGCCGAAATCTCTCTGCATCCGCTCCGCCCAGCTTAAACTGCTCTATCAATTCATTTAGAGATATATTTTTTTCCCCAGTTTCATAATATATTTCCTCTGTAATATATTCCCTTTGAATATCTTCCATGGATATGAGAATCGCATCCAATTCCTCTATAGCACCTTTTATCGTACTGAACATCATCTGTATATTATTTCTTTCGATAATTTTAAAAATATTAAGTTCATTGATAATATGTACAAATTCTTTGCTTGTAAATGGTACTTCCCCAGTATCTATGTTAAAGCTACTTGAATAAAAAATAATCTTAGTGCGTCGATTTTTTTCTCGAAATTTCTTTATTAAACTAAATCCAATTTTCTCCCCTTTCTCTTTATCACGTAACTTCATAAGATTTGAAGCGGGGGCGTAACAGTCAAACATAAGTACATCATAAGGCTTATTTATGTTAAAGTCCTCTTCTTTTAAATCGTGGATAAAATCAAAAGTGACATCATAACCATCAATCTCTATTTCATTCTTCAATACCTCAAATATGCCTTTCACATCTTCTTCATCGTCAATCACCAAAATATTATATTTCTTCATATCAAAACACTCCTTATGGGCAAATAGGAAGTTTAATTAAAAAAGTTGAACCTTCATTGGAACCGTACAATTTTACATAAGATAAATCCCCCTGGTAGCCCTGTATAATATCCAAAGACGACGCCAAACCTAATCCCGATCCTTTTGTTCTTGTAAATCCAACATTAAAAATAAAGGGTACATCTTCTTCTTTTATTCCAGGACCACTATCAGTAAAATACACTTCAATAACTTTTTCATTTATCTTTGTAGATATACTTATAGTTTTTGATACACTCTTATCTAGGGCTTTGAAAGAGTTACTGAAAAGGTTATCAAATACAATCTTAATAGATTCTTTATTGCAATAAACTTTTTTATGTTCATCCTGGAAATCACAAAGAATTTGAACGCCTTTATCACGTGCATAAACTAAATTTTCATCAACAGATTCCTGAATTATTGGTCTAAGTGGTTCGACTTTTTTCGTAAGTCTAGCAGAAGATGTCTTCCTAAGAGCACTAAACACTAACTTATTTATTGTCGCGATTGCTTCCTTTATAAGGGCGGCATCTATTTGCAGGTTTGACCTTTGCGCTTGCCTTTCTAAACTAAAAAGTTGTGATTGAATTAGAGCTGTTTTGTTTTTAATTACATGGAGAATATCATACAATATCCCTTCCGATCCCATAATCCTTTCATAAACTCTCATCCTCTTTGTAATTTCATTATTTGCTTTCCTAACAGTGTCAATCTTCGTTTCTAACAATTGAGTGTTATTGTTTACTAAAGCAATAATGTCACGAGCCTCGTGCTTGTCAATTTTGCTGCTTTCTATTAAGGATGCCAGTTTCCTTTGAAACGTTTTTGCCTCCTGCTCAACTTCCTCGACAGTAAATTTAATCAATTTCCCCTGTTTTTCTGATTCAATTTTGATACGCTTGAAAATATGATCCTGTAAAATCTCAATACATCGCCAGATAAATTTCTTAAATTCTTCAAACTCTAGCGTATCTTCTACTAACCCCACACGACTAGTTGTGTCTTTTAACTTCGAATTTCTTGCGTTAGATATTTGAACATAACCTATTATATCTCGCGTCCCAAGACTCCTGAAAACTGCTTGTGCATGTCTATTATCGATTCCCAGCCAATCATTTTCAGGTTCACCATATGGGTATACTCTAAAATTATCACGAAATAATTTGATGTTGCCATACAATCGCGAAGTGATTCCTGTCCTTGTCGTAAACATTCTTTTTGCCGCTGAGTCCATATATAGTATTTTCAATTCGACTGGGCCAAAAATTGGGCATTCAATTGGCATTTCGTACGAATATGTATCTATATCATCATTAATTTGATATGATAATAATCCATTCTCATTAATATTTGCTTCTATTGAAGTTTTGGCGTATTCAAATGCATCATTAACAATACGTTCCTTCTCCGAACCATACTGAATGTATATTGAAAACGCAGCCGTTTCTTGAGAAAAGGGTGATACAAATTTTTTAAGTTGGTTTTTTATATTTTCTATATCTTTAATTGTCCACTCATCCCTCAATGCCCCTATTTCTAAGTTAACTCCCGATGAATATACATGAGGTAATTGTTCGACAACACATTTTATATCAACATCTTGAATCATTTTGGTATGATCATCAAAATCATCCCAATTAAATTTCGCTAAGGTCTTTTCTTTTCCATCACGGTTTATTGCTGTTAATAACAAAGACGCACCAAGTTTATCAGTACCAAACCGCCCTATACCTTTTTCGCCGTTTAAAATTCTTGTATGAATTCGATTAATAATATCCGATCGTACTTCAACCTTCTTTACTAATTCTTTATGAACGGTTCCAATTTCCATCCAATATTTTTTTACGTCAGCAAACGACATGCCACAACCATTGTCTTCAATAATAATTCGTGATTTAGGTAAGCTAATGACCCTATCAGGTGATGCCATTATTCCATTCACATAATATTGTTTTTTATTCCCCTTATAATTGATATTATAATCTATAAACTCTTCAAATTTTATGGTTACTTGGCTTGCTCCAGCATCATAGGAATTCTTAATTAGTTCAAATATCGCGATTATGTTGTTTGTTATCAGTTCTCGACCAACAAGTTTCTCTAACTTTGAATTAGTTCGAAAATTAACAACCTCTTCAAGCATAGTTACACCTCTCCCAAAACAGTCCCGAATATATTGTACTTTCGGGAAAAATTAATTATTTCCTGTCTACCAGAAAATTGGGGGAGAAATATTTTAATTTTGTTTTTATAGGAAAACCGTATTGGATTAAGCGAACACATTAAACGACTGATTTATCCAGGTCTCATACATTAACGGAGAAATGCTTCCTAATGCACTATGTCGTCTGCGTATATTATAGTAATTCATCCAACACCAAATACTCGTAGCTGCTTGGTTAATCGACGAAAAAGATCGTTTCTTAACGTGCTCTACTTTAAGCAAGCAGAAAAGGATTTCAGCGGCGCATTATCGCAGGGATTACCTTTGCAGTTCATACTACCAATAAATTGGTATTCTGTGAGTAGCCCCTGAAATTCTTTGGACGTATATTGGCTTCCCTGATCTGAGTGGTGAATTAAGCCTTGGGCTGACTTTTCCTTCGTCAGCGCTATTTTTAACGCCATGCATGCTAAACTGGCCGTAGGACGCATACCGATAGACCAGCCAACTATTTTTCTGCAACCTCTTGCATTGTCTTTCGTTTATATAGCATAACGATTACTCCATATACGCTCCGGGGGTAACAAATATGTGACCGAAAGCTTTATTATTTAAGATCCTTCTGTTTTTACCCCTATGGACTTGATCTCTTGGACGATTTCGGCAATCGGATCGCATTTTTCCGCCTTGCTTCTGACCAATTGGACATATCTGTCCAAAGAAAAGGTTCGCACCTATATTAAGGACACTATAATAAACGCTTACTCCAAAGCGCTTACTAAGAAGATCCTTGATGCAATTTCCCCAACTGATACGATAAGACAAATATATGATGTGTCATCGTCAATTATCCAACAATGCAAAGGGAAGAATCCTTGGGTATCAGTCTCTCGATCTGAAGATGGCCGTATTTTCGTTGTCAGCGGAGGCACTGTCCTCAAATGGGAAACTGCGCTACGAAAAGCATTGGAATTAATTGCGCGAGAATCCGGACTCACAATTGAGGGGAAAACTCCAACAATATGTCTTCACCTCGTACTCACCGACAATAGTCTTACCGTGGCAGACAAGAAACACATTCAAACCGCCCTCGCCGCAATCAAGGTACAGGCGCTTTTTTGTAATGAGTAGCCTTGCATACTTGGAGGTGGACTTATGGAAAGAACACCGGAGATTACCCATAAAATAATGTCTGCGGTGAAGTCCAAGAACACCAAACCGGAACTCACGCTCCGTCGCGCTCTTTGGTCGCGTGGATTGCGCTACAGAGTTAATGTAAAATCACTCCCCGGCAAACCCGATGTGGTGTTTACGAAAGCGAAACTCGCGATCTTCTGCGATGGCGATTTCTGGCACGGGCATAACTGGGCTATTCGCGGTTTAACATCATTAGAGGAAGAACTGGATCAATATTCACCGTTTTGGCGTGAAGAAATCCTCAGTAATATTCGCCGTGACAAAGAACATACCGCTCGTTTGGAAGCTGAGGGCTGGACAGTAATCCGAATATGGGAAAGCAGTATCAAAGCCGATTTATTGAAGTGTGCCGATACAATAGAAGAAGCGTATCGACAAGCATTGCTGAAATAAAAACATTACATTTGTCATGAGTTGCTATACCCTATTATGTTTTTTCGCGTTAAATCTCGGCGAATCCCTCTTACTTTCGCATAAAACTCAAATAGTATATCAAAGCTATCTTAGAAAGCGCCAGAACAGCCATCAACCAATCCGAATGGTCAGAGCGTAACAGTGCCTACCTTGAGCGCCACCGCAAAGCCACGGAGCGTGTAGATAAATTGGAAGCCACCAAGAGGGAGAGGCTCGGCAAGGCAAAAAACATCGATGGGTTTATTAAAGACATCAAAAGCCGCCTTCTTGTCATCACCGAGTTTGACGAAAAATTATGGCTGGCTGTCATCGACACCGCCATGGTGAATCAGGATGGCACGATGACATTCAGGTTTAAAAACGGTTCGGAAGTTACAGCATAATATTTTAAAACTACGGCTCACCTTCGGGGATAGCGTACAATTGAGTTCGCAAAAGAGAAAAAGGAAAAGCCATCGAAAA
>MTLC01001011.1_pt1 | contig 24576 bp, 20 predicted proteins | sample 1982451 | NCBI WGS metagenome assembly MTLC01 (sample SAMN05710165, study PRJNA340218) | biofilm metagenome | isolation source: sample SPH anode biofilm adapted to +100 mV | place: USA | collected 2012-02-03 | reverse complement strand
AAAAAGCAAGCTTAATACCACGCGAAGGCCAAGAAAAAGTTGCAACGTATCCTGAATCTATAGAATCGTTATACTAGTAAGCGTGTGTCATATTGTTCGTTTCTGCTCTTTTTGCTCGGTATAGGTGACAGGAAAAATAAAAAATTCCGAAAAATAACTCTTGATAAATTTAACCAAATATTCTATACTTGGGTTAAAGATGGACAATTGAATAGTGCAGATTGATTTAGGCAGATTCGGCAGAGTCAAAAAGAGTCTAGCCTAAATGGAACTGGGATCAAGAGTATATGTAAGATCCCTATAGGAACGCAAGGATAGTATTCTTGTGTTTCTATAGGGATCTTTCTTTTTTCAAAGGAGGTAAAGAGGCCATGGAGAGAACCGAGGTGGTAGTAATTGGCGGAGGTTGTACGGGGACGGGTATTCTGCGAGATTTGGCGCTGCGGGGCATTTCAGCGGTGCTGCTTGAAAAAGAAGACTTGGCTTGCGGCGCTACCGGCAGGTGTCACGGTTTGTTGCATAGCGGCGCTCGGTATGCGGTCAAAGATGTTGAAGCGGCTAAAGAATGCATTGTGGAAAATCGTATTTTAAAAAAAATTGCAGCCCATTGCATCGAAGATACCGGCGGGATGTTTGTTCATTTAGAAGAAGACGATCCGGAATATGTAAAAAAATTCGTCAGCGGGTGTCAACAAGCTGGTATTGCCATAGAAGAATTATCGCCGAAAGAAGTGCGAGAGCGCGAGCCTAATGTTACCACTGAAATAACGAAAGCCTACACCGTTCCCGACGGGTACATTGATGTGTTTCAGCTTACGGCTGCGAACGCTCAAGATGCGATCCGCTTAGGGGCGAAGGTAAAAACGTATTCGCAGATGACCAAAGTAGATATAAAAAACAAAATGGTGCAAGGCGTGCATTATACGGATACGCTTACTGGTGAAAACCAATATATTGCTTGCGAAGTGTTGATTAACGCAGCCGGTCCTTGGGCGGGCATTGTTGCGGAACAATTGGGAGTTGAAGTAAATATAGTCTGCAATCGCGGCAGTTTGGTGATTTTCAATCAACGTCTTACGAATAGCGTAGTGAACCGACTGAAAGTACCTGGCGATTGTGATCTTATTGTACCCGGCGGACCGGTATCCATTTTGGGAACAACATCAATTAACGTTGATCATCCTGAAAATCTTGAACTCAAACCGGGAGAGATTGATTACATGCTTGGTCTGGCGGCCGTGACCTTTCCCGGACTGAAAGAAGCGCGCATTATTAGAACTTTTTCAGGAGTTCGGCCGCTGTATAGTCCGAAGTCTTCGGCAGGAACAAGCGGCGGCAGAGAAATAAGTCGAAACTATGTCTTGCTGGATCATAAAGTGGAAGACGGAATCGAAGGATTTGTTTCGATTCTCGGAGGAAAATTGACCACATATCGCCTTATGGCGGAAGTTACGGTTGATCTGGTTTGCCGCAAGCTAAGCGTTAGCAAGGAATGCAGTACCGCTCAATTGCCGCTGAAGCCGGAGGCGGCAAGTAGCAGCTTGCTGGAAGACCGGAGAATCCTTTCCGCGCCGGTTTTTGAAAAAGCGAGAAGCCGTCTTGGCAGCGATCTGCCATTGCTATTGGAACGAATAAAAAAAGATCCATTGCAAGCAGAAATTTTATGTGAATGCGAGTATGTAACTCGGGCGGAATTGGAGTTGGCTTTAGAGGGAGTCATTACTGTTCCTTCCCGTACAATCAGCGATTTGGCGCGCCGGACAAGAATGGGCCTGGGAACATGCCAAGGAAGTTTTTGCGGTTATAAAGCGATGCTTGTAGCGTATGAAAAAGGGATTTGGAAGGGAACTGAATCTAAAACGGAGTTGGATAAATTTCTCGAAAAACGCTGGAAGGGACAGAGTTTAGCGCCGTATGGGAAGCAGAATCAGCAAATGGATCTAAGCCGCTATTTGTATGATGAGACATTAGGGTAATCTTGCTGGAGGAAAGTTGAGGCGAATAACGCTTTGCTTTCTTAACTATAAGTATTTAGGCGAGGTGGTGATGGAGAATCGCTTGTAAAACAGGGGCTCAAATTATTTAAAAGGAGTTGTTGAAAGATGAAAGACTTGTACAATCCTAGCTTGTTTCCGCTGCAGGAAGGTATCAACAGTGACGAGTATGTTATTGCGACGTATTTAGTGGGCGGGGGCGCTCAAAGCGATTTGGTTGCAAAATCGGCAGCGTTGGCAATTGAGCAGTCATCGGGGTCTTGGTTTGCCGTGCCTGGAGAAACTGAGGCGGTTAGAGCCAGAAGCGCCGCCAAAATCATTGGCATTTATAGCGTTCCCAATTATGAGCTGATTGCACAAACTCCTAAAGAGGAAACAAGATATTTTGTGCTGCGTTGTGCGTATCCTTGGGTTAACTTCTATGACAATATTCCGTTAATGTTATCCTCTGTTATTGGTAATATTTCATCTATGCCAAACCTAAAGTTGCTTGATCTTGAGTTCCCGGAACCCTTTTTAAAGCAGTTTAAAGGGCCTAAATTTGGCATTCCCGGTTTGCGCAGTTTGTTGAACATTCCCAACCGGCCTATTGTGAATAATATGATCAAACCTTGCACCGGGATTACTCCTCAAGAAGGCGCAGAGCTGTTTTATAACGCGGCTGTTGGCGGAACGGACTGGATTAAGGATGATGAATTAATTGCGGGCAGTCCTTCTTTTTCGCCATTGGAAGAGCGGGTTAAAGCGTATATGGCCGCTGCGAAACGCGCGGATGCAGAAAAAGGCGAAATGACTTTGTTTACGGTAAATGTTACCGATGAGGTAGTACGGCTCCGTGATAACGCATACCGAGCGATTGAAGCTGGCGCTAACGCCATTATGGTAAATGTCTTTGGTACGGGGTACTCCGGTTTGCGCATGCTGGCGGAGGACCCGAACATCAATGTTCCGATTTGCGTTCATACTTGTTTTGGCGGCGCACAAACGGTATCGCCGAATCAGGGGATGAGCACGGAAGTGGCTCAAAAGTTAATTAGAATCTGCGGCGGCGATATGTCTCTTAATGTGGCCCCGTCTGCTAAGTTTAACGCTCTTAAAGAAAAATTTGTTCGCACCTGGCATGTCGGTTATTCTCCGATGTATCATATCAAACAAACCTTTACGCATATTGGAGGCGGTGTGACACCGGGGATGGTTCCGTATCTGATGGATAATCTGGGGACGGATATTATTATTGGAGTCGGCGCTGGCATTCACGGTCATCCGATGGGACCTAAAGCGGGAGCGATGGCATTCCGCCAAGTGATTGATGCGGTAATGGCTGGTGTTGATATCAATGAGGCCGCCAAAAATCACCCGGAATTAGCTGCTGCGATCAAGACGTGGGGGATTTACGGCGTAGATGACTATGACAAGCTGTATGATATTGAATCTTAACTCGTTCTATTCCTAAAAAAGTTTACGCACCGGCGCCTGCGCCATGCATCGAGTTTTCGTGCATGGCGCAGGCGTGGGCGTGGCTGAGATGTAGCTGGATTTGAGAACATAGATTGAGGGTTGCCTGCTAAATTCCCAAGAGTATTGAAGTGGAGGGAATCGTATGGAAAAACAGTATATCATGGCGCTTGATGAAGGTACTACGGGTGCGAGAGCTATTATTTTCGACTCATGCGGGCGCATTGTCGGAGATTGTTCTAGAGAATTTACTCAGATTTTTCCTACGCCAGGCTGGGTTGAGCATGATCCGTTAGAAATACTTGAGACCCAGATTGAAGTGGCTCGCAAGGCGATTAGCAAAGCTAAAATATCGCCGGACGAGATACGGGCAATTGGCGTAACCAATCAACGAGAGACCTCGGTTATTTGGGACAAAGCCACAGGAAAGCCAATTTACAATGCCATTGTGTGGCAATCGCGGCAAACTGCGGAAATTGTAGAAAAATGGGTTGAAGAAGGTCTGACGGAAGAGATTCGTGAAAAGACAGGCCTGGTTATAGACGCCTATTTTTCAGCATCCAAGATTCCTTGGATTTTGGACAAAGTGCCTGGTGCGCGTCAGCGAGCCGAAAACGGAGAACTTTTGTTTGGAACGATAGATACATGGTTGATTTGGAATTTAACGAACGGTAAAAGCCATAAAACCGATTACTCTAATGCTTCTCGAACCATGATTTACAACATTATGAAAATGGAATGGGACGAAGATCTTTGTCGAAAAATGGATATTCCGATGGCTATTCTTCCCAGCGTAATTGATTCTAATGGAGATTTCGGATATGCTAGCGCATCGTTATTTGGCGCTGAAATACCCATTCGAGGGGATGCCGGAGACCAGCAGGCGGCGCTTTTTGGCCAGGCATGTTTCAAACCGGGCATGGCGAAGAATACCTTTGGTACTGCCGGCGTATATGTTATGAATACAGGAGATAAGCCTGTATTCAAAGACGGGCTAACGACTACGCTTGCTTGGGGGATTAACGGCGAGGTAAGTTATGCGTTAGAAGGCGTTATTTTTATTTCAGGCGCTACGATTCAATGGCTGCGAGATGAGGCGAAAATTATTTACACCGCGGCCGATACGGAATGGTATGGCTTTATGGTTCCAGATACGGGAGGCGTCTACTTGGTGCCTGCCTTCGTTGGGCTATGCGCTCCTTATTGGGATATGTACGCTAGGGGCATGATCATTGGGATAACTAGGGGAACCAGTCGGAACCATTTGATCCGAGCGGGGCTGGAAGCATTGGCTTATCAAACGAAAGACATTATTAATGCAGTAATCAAAGACGGCACGATCGAAGTAGCGGAACTAAGAGTAGACGGAGGCGCGGTCAAAAACAGCTTGCTTTGCCAATTCCAAGCGGATATTTTAGGGATTCCGGTTATTAGGCCGACGGTTACAGAAATGACGGCGCTAGGCGCTGCGTATTTAGCCGGTCTCGGGAGCGGTCTCTGGAAGGATACGGATGCTATTGCTTCGCAATGGGGCGTGGACCAAACTTTCATACCGGAAATGACTGCTGAACGGCGAGGCGATTTGTATTATGGTTGGCAAGCGGCTGTAGAACTTTGTAAAGGGTGGGCAAAAAAAGTCAAAGTGTAACTAGCGGCGCTTTGCTGCCGAAGGACCTGCCATAGGTAAGAGATGGCTCTTTAAAGAGTTTGTCTAAAACGTTTTACCGCGGAATGGATAGTTAAACGCCTAACAGGCTAGGTGATAATATGAAAAATATTCGAGAAAATAAGGTTTTAGTTATTGGCGGCGGATTGGCCGGCATCGTTGCCGCCTTGGCGGCGAAAAGAAGAGGCGCACAGGTAACCTTGGTAACAAACGGGCCAGGCACATTTGCTTTGGGCGGAGGATTAATCCGTACTCCTAGCAAAGCATTGTCCGAGATTCAAGAAGCTATGCGTTTTTTTCAAGATATAACGACCGCCGCCGGGTGCGAATACAAAGGATCTATCAGGGAAAAAGCTTTCTTGCCCAATGTTACGGGAGGCTTTCAGGAGGTAACGTTCGCTCCGGCTTCGCTTTGGCATGGGAGACCGGTTTGCGGCGCCAGGATCCTATTAGTCGGAGTACGAGGCTTGACCGGTTTTAATGCGCGTTGGATAGCGGAAATGCTTAACACATCGGCACGACAAGCGGGCATATCGATGGAGTATAGTGCGGGCGAAATTGAGATGCCGTGGTCGCGCCAAGGGGCTTTTAGCACCTTAGATGCAGCGAATTGGCTGGAAGACGAACGCTTACAGGAACAAATGGCAAGAATGATTCGTCCTTTGGCTAAGGAACAGGATAAGGTGCTATTACCGGCTGTATTTGGAGCGTCGATGGGGCGAAAGGAATTTGCTGATTTTTCCAGCGTAATAGGGTGTCCGGTGGGAGAGATACTTACCGTGCCGCCTTCAATGGCAGGGATGCGGATTTTTCAAGCATTGCAGAGATACTTAAAGAAAGTCGGAATAGAAGTAATTTCAGGCTATCCGGTACAGTCATTGCAGATCGAAAATGGAGTTTGTACGACGGCGTTCCTAGACACGCCTGGACGGCCGCACCCAATCAAAGCTCAGGGGATTGTCGTTGCTATAGGGAGAATCAATAAGAAGACGTTTAGCTTAAAAACACCGGGCTTTACGGCAAGAGCACTGTCGCAGGATGTTTTTTTTGCAAATGAGTCTCTGCAATTATTGGACGAGAAGAAGATTCCTTTGGCGACGAATGTCTATGGAGCAGGGCATATGTTAGAAGAGAACGCTTGCAAGACTGGAAATGCTTTTGCGATCTTGACTGGGTATCAAGCGGGACTGCTAGCGGCAGGGGAGGCTAGGTAGCATGGAAAAAGAAAAGCTAAATCTTGACAGTTGCCTAAAATGTTCCTACTGCAATACCGTATGTCCGCTGGTGAAAGCCTGTCCAGAGTATCCAGGCCCTAAAAAAATGGGTTCCGATATGGAACGATTTCGGCGAGAAGGAATTGACTGCAGTTTGGATTGGGCTGATTATTGCTTGGGGTGCGGACAATGCGAATTGATTTGTCCAAATCAAGTTCATGTAGCGGAGTATATTGCCGAAGCCAAGAAGCGGCAAAAAAAGTCAGGAATGAAGAAACTTCGCGACTATATGTTAGCGCGTCCGGCGATGTTGGGAACGATGAGTACGGTAGCGGCTTCGTTCGGTAATTTTGCCATCAAAGCGGCGGCGCCGCTTATGCCCTTGGCCGGAATCAGCGCGAAGCGAAGAATGCCAAAGTATTCCTCGAAAGTAATAAATGGTTCAGACATGCAACGCAAAGAGAATCAAAGCAAAGAGCCAGTTTTATTTTTCCCGGGATGCTTTACGTTGTATAATCGGCCTGAAATAGGCATAGCTTCCGTAAAGGCTCTGGAGATGGCCGGATATGCGGTGAAGATTGCAGAAACTGGTTGTTGCGGCTTGCCTGCGTTAGGGGAAGCGGAGAAAGCGAAAGAGGATGCCAGAAGAAATATAGAGGCTATGGAAGAAGCCATTCGACAGGGGTGGAAGATTGTTGCTTCGTGTACTAGCTGCGGTCATACTCTTAAAGCTAAATATGAGGGGCTAGTCAAGGGTGATGCGCAGTTAGTGGAAATGGCGCGACAATTAGCCGCGAATACGTATGACTTGGGTGAACTGCTATTGGAAGCGGATCAAGCAGGCGTTTTGATCCATCATGAGCAAGAGAAAAATTCGCTTAAGCTGGCTTATCATGCTCCTTGTCATCTTAAAGCGCAGGGGATTGGAACGCCGTGGCTTCAGTTGCTGCAGAATGTATTCAACATAAATATACTGGATGTTGACAGCGGTTGTTGCGGTATGTCGGGTACGTATGGATTTAAAAAAGAGAAGTATGATATTTCTATGAAAATCGGACAACCGTTATTTCAGCGCCTTGCTGAATGCAATCCAGAAAAAGTTATCAGCGAGTGCGCTACTTGCCGCTTGCAAATCGAGCAAGGAAGCGGCTATCAAGCGGTTCATCCGGTTGAAATTTTTGCTGAAAATTATTTCCAATAAAATGTAGCGGTATTGAGATCAGGCGGAGCGTTTCAACCCCGCCTGATTGGCTATTGTAGAGTAATGCATCCTCAAAAATTAAAGCGCAAGGCGATGGGGGAACTAAAAATGCTAAAAAAAGCAGATGTTAAATTGTTGGTATTTGATCTTGACGATACCTTGTTAAATGATCAAATCGCAATATCCTTGCGGTCGCAACAAGCTATCCGCGCAGCCGTAGAACAGGGGATAAAAGTGACGCTGGCTACAGGTCGGATGTATTGCTCGACGGTATTTTTTGCTGACTTATTGGACGTGAATGTTCCTCTTATTACGTATAATGGAGCGATGGTTAATGAACGGCCTTCCGGAAAACCGTTATTTCATTCCCCGATTAAACCGTCGTTGGCTAAGGGAATTTTGCAATTGTGCAAGGAACGGCAGTGGTATATTCAAAGTTATTGCAATGATCAATTGTATGTAAGCGAAATGAACGATTATGCAAAGAGGTATGCTGAAATAACGGGGGCTAAACCGATTCCGGCAGGTAATCAGCTGTATACTATGGAGCAATCTCCCACAAAGATGCTAGTGGTAGCCGGGCCGAATCAAGTTTCTGAAATCGTAGAAGAGTTTCAAACACGTTTTGGGGATCAGGTTTCCATAGCGGAATCCAAGCCAAGCTATTTGGAGATAACCAACCCGGATGTAAATAAAGGAAATGCGTTGAAGGTTGTTGCAGAACGAATAGCAATTGACCTGCGTGAGGTTGTAGCTTTTGGCAATGGCGTTAATGATATTTCCATGTTGCGCTGTGCGGGTATGAGCGTTGCTGTCGGGAATGCGCATCAAGATGTAAAAGAAGCCGCTTGCCTGGTAACTGGCACAAACAATGAGGATGGAGTTGCGGCTGTCATTGAACGATATCTTTTGAGCTAGGCAAGAAAGAGAAGGAATGAGGTTACGAGCTGCAGAATTAAATAAAAAGAATTGCGTAGGAGAAAGAGTAGGAAAGAAGGGGAAATATGCTTCCAACTGAGAAACTTTTAGAAGCTCTAAAAGAATGTCCCATTATTGCTTCTCTTCAAAAACCGGATATGGTTACTGCAGCGATTAATAGCAACGTGCGGATTGTTATGATTTCATCAGGAGATATTTTTAATATTGGCGAGATTAGTCAGCTCTTAAAAAAGAATAATAAAATAGTATTGGTTCATGTGGACATGGTTGGGGGTATGGCAAGAGATAAGGTTGCAATACGGTATTTAAAAGAGAAGCTTGATGTAGATGGAATTGTCACTCCCAACGGGCAACTGGTTGCGTCGGGGAATAAAGAAGGATTAATTACGGCGCAACGGATCTTTGCGCATGATACTCCTTCGGTGCTTAGCGGAATCAATGCATTGCGGCAGTCGAAGCCTGACTTTATCGAAATTATGCCAGGTGGAGCGGTATTGAAAGTGTACGAAGATATTAGAAAAAACTTTCAACAGCCGGTCATTGCGGCTGGACTCATTAAGAGTGTTCAAGATGTCAAGCAGGTTCTTAAAGCCGGGGCGGTTGGCGCTGATACCAGTAATCCGGGCTTATGGAATTTTGTTAATGATGGTTGCTCGGTCTTGCGTAATAAATAGAAGCAGATGAGCGGTTGGCGTTTTATTGATGTTTTTGCTTGTTCAATTGTAGTAAAAGAACCATTATAGTTGTCGAGCGTGAAGAAAGAACTAGTGATTTAGAGAGGGGGATAACCTATGAAATTTTTTTACACGTTTATGACCTTGTTGCTTCTTTTGATTTACCCTAATTTTACTTTTGCCTCAGGAACTGCTATTAGTTCAGATGGGCTGACAGCGCCTATCGAAACGTTGTTTGATGTTAGCCTGGGAATGAATCTTGACGAGGCTAGACGAATTCTTAAGCAAGAACCGTATGCTTCTAAGTGGGTTGATCGAGAAACGAATTCTGCTAAAACGAATAATCATTTTGCCTTCTATGACTATAAAGAAAGCATAGAAAGCAAGGCTTTTCCGCAGGTGAAAAGAGAGTTTGCCATTAATGCGGATAGAAATAATACGATCAACCAAATCACGTATGTACTATATTTTCGCAATGAAGCGGAATACAATAAACTAGTTACTACCTTGGTAGAACGGGCAACTGCCGAATGGGGGACGGTGCAGGACGAACAAAGTACTGGCCCTGAAAACAGAGAAGCGCTTCATCGGACTTGGGGCAAGGATAACTTGCATCTTACGATTGTGACGCGGTATTACCCGGAATATAATCGCCAATTTCCCTATAGTATCCGCATTGCTCGAACGAAAAGCTGATAGGTGTTAGCACCATTAAAATCTTTGAAGCGTTGTGTAAACTGCGGCGATATATTTTTTAAAATGAGATATATCGACGCAAGAAATTTATTTTTAGGTACTTGACATACGAATTTAAGTGCCGTAATATAAAAGCATAGTTTTTGAAAAGTTCTACAAATTCATAGTGCAGTCGAGGATGACCTGGAGATAAATTGCAATTTATGTTCGGGTTTTTTTATATTTTAAGCACTGGTATACCAGTATACCAAAAAGGAGGAACCAATATGTTTAAGAGTTTAAATAAAGTGAATGAAGGAAATAGCCTATACCATCAGGTGGTTGAAAATATTCGTACTTTAGTGTTGGAGGGGAAGCTGAAACCCGGAGAAAAGCTGCCATCTGAAAGGGAGCTAGCGGAAATGTACGGAGTGAGCCGGGTTCCCGTCCGAGAGGCATTGAAAACGCTAGAGTTTTTAGGAATTTTGAAAAGTGTTCGCGGCGATGGCATGTATATTCAAAAGCTGCAAGCTGAAGATTTGCTGGGCAATGTTGCCTTTGCCGTGCAAGAGAACGAAACGGATCTATTGCAGGAATTGTTTGAGGCACGGGTAGTCATAGAGGTGAAAGCAACGCAATTAGCTGCTGTAAGACGGACAGAGGAAGATTTGGAGGAGATGTTAGAAGCGGTATTAGATATGGAGCGAGATTTATTGCTGAACCGGGATGCGTCCATGTCTTCCTATCGTTTTCATCTAGCTATTACGAAAGCGTCTCATAATCGCGTTTTGTACAGAATGCATGAGAACCTTTCTAGCATATTAAAGCTTTCCAGGAAAAAGTCTTTGAGCATCCAGGGTCATGGCCATGTTGCCTTGGAATTTCACAAACAGCTGTTAACGGAAATTCGAAATCAGAATGCAGACCGTGCAGGGGAGTTGATGATGGAACATCTTCAAAAAGCGAGTCACTTACTGGGCAGTGAGAAGAAGCAGAGTGGTAAAGCTACGTAATTAAGAATAATGCAGCTAGGGGGATAGGGTATGGAAATTGTAATTACATTATTAGTAGTTGCATGGGTTATCTTTATGATTTTGAAAAAGTTTTATCCGCAAGCGGTCTTGTTGATTGCGGGAATGGTGCTGTTGGTTTTCGCGTGTATTTTGGGTCATGGTCCATTGCTGGAAGGCAAGCAATCTTCCGGGTCCGCCTTTCTTGACGTGTTTAATACCATAAGCGTTTTACTGAGTTCCCGGGTAGCTGGTCTAGGGCTTATGATTATGTCGATTGCTGGTTTTGCTAAATATATGGAATATATAGGCGCCAGCAAGTCGTTGTTTGCATTGGTCTCGACGCCAATCAAATATATCAAATCGCCATACGTTCTTTTGGTCTTTAGTTTCTTTATCAGTCAGTTTTTGGTTCTCTTCATTCCCAGCCATGCTGGTCTAGGGCTGTTGCTGATGGTGATGCTGTATCCAATTCTTATCCGGGCAGGGGTCAGCAAACTATCGGCATTAGGGGTTATTGGCTGTGCGCAATACATGGATGTCGGTCCTGGCTCAGGGAATGCGATTTTAGCCGCTAATGTATGCAAAATGGAGCCTGCGGTTTACTTTGTAGATTATCAGCTGCCTATTTTTATTACAACGACGTTGATTTTGGGAGTTACGCATTTCTTTGTACAGAAGTGGTGGGATAAGAAGGAAGGCTTTTCCGGGCAAGAAGAGTTTGTGGAAGAGTCTGGGGCGGAAGAAAGTCGTCCTCCTCTTATCTATGCGGTATTGCCCATTATCCCGATGGTGCTGATTCTAGGATTTAGTCCTCTATTTCACAGTAAAGTGAAAATGGATGTGGTTACAGCCATGTTTTTGAGTACCTTTATCAGTATGATTTTTGAGTACGTACGGACTAAAGACTATCGCACGGTGTTGAAAAGCTTGCAAAATTTGTATGATGGAATGGGACAAAGCTTTGCAACGGTAGTAAGCTTGATTGTGGCCGGTGAAGTCTTTGCAGCCGGTTTGACGAAGATTGGCGCGGTCGACTTTATGACGAACGGCGCTCAGAATTTGGGGCTAGGAATTGAATTGCTGATTATTCTCTTCTGTCTGGTCATTGCGGGATGTGCTTTCTTAATGGGCTCCGGCAATGCAGCGTTCTTTTCGTTTGCAGCGTTGGCGCCGAAAATTGCGTCATCCTTGCATATTGATGTAATTACTTTGGTTTTGCCGATGCAGATTATGACTAGCTTTGGGCGCGTAGTATCCCCTATTACTGCTGCAATTGTAGCGATTGCCGGTGTGGCGGGAGTATCGCCGGTGCAGGTAGTCAAGCGGACGGCTATACCGATGGCTGTAGCGGCCATTGTAAATATAGTATTTATTTTTATTCGTGCGTAAAGGAGCGATTTTAAGTGAAATGTGCAAAATGTACTCACAAAAAATGCTATTTGGAAGGGCAGAATTGTACGAAACGTACCGTGGAGGAAGTAAAAGAAGCTTATACCGGTGAGCGCTTGGAGATCATGAAAGCGGCAGCTTGTACGGAAGGACGCTTCTATAATAATTTGACGCGCTTAGAAGAAACGGCAGAGTTTTGCAAAATCATGGGGTATAAAAAAATTGGCATGGCGTTCTGCATCGGCTTAAACAAGGAAGCCAAGGTAATTGAAGAATTCTTCTCAAAATCCTTTGAAGTCCATTCGGTTTGCTGCAAGGTTTGCGGTGTTGGCAAAGAAAATCTTGGCTTGGAGCAAATTAAAGCAGGCGCCAGAGAAATCATGTGCAACCCAATCATGCAAGCGAAAGAGTTAGCCGCTAACGAAGTGGAATTTTGCGTGAGCGTAGGGCTGTGCGTGGGACATGACTCCTTGTTTAACCAGGCGGCCACAGTGCCGGTAACGTGCTTGGTTGCTAAGGATCGAGTGTTAGCGCATAATCCGTTAGGCGCGGTGTATTCGCGGTACTGGAGAAAGAAACTAGGGGTTGCGATGGAAGATGAAGTCTAAATTTAGATACAGGTAGGTTGATGAAGAAGGAGATGATTTTGTGAAACATAATTTTGATGAACTCATTGAACGCAGAGGGACTGAATGTAAAAAATGGAATACCTATGATGCTGATGTGATTCCTATGTGGATTGCTGATACAGATTTTAAGTGCCCTCAGCCTGTCATTGAGGCTATGGTAAAACGCGCCGAGCATGGTATTTTCGGATACCCTACGAATCTGAATAGCTTTGAACAATCGATTGTGAACTGGCAGAAGAAGCGCTTTGGTTGGGAGGTGCAAACCGATTGGGTAGAATATACGCCTGCGGTAATTCCCGCCATTGTATATGCTATGTATGCGTTCACGAATCCTGGCGACAATGTTGTTATCCAGATGCCTGCGTATCATCCTTTTCATGCGATCATCCCGGATAATGGGCGGCATATTCTGGGAAATCCGTTGATCCTGCGGGAAGACGGAAGCTATGATGTGGATTTCGAGAATTTGGAAGAATTGCTTAAAAAGAGGAAAACTACGATGTTTCTCCTGTGCAGTCCGCACAATCCGACAGGCAAGTGTTTTACTAGGAAAGAGCTGACGAAGATGTCAGAGCTTTGCTTGAAGTACAATGTATTTGTTGTTTCTGATGAAATTCACTCAGATATTATCTATAGCGGGAATCAGCATATTCCTTATGGCAGCCTTTCGCAAGCGGCAGCGGATAACTGTGTTGTTTGCGTGAATCCAAGCAAGACATTTAATATTGCGGGCGTACGTACAGGCGCAGCCATTATTCCTAACCGGAACAATCATGACTTGTTTTATGCCCCATTGGAAGCGCTAAAGGCGTATGGTCGTACTATTTTTGGAACGCTTCCTATCGAAGTGAGCTATAACGAGTGTGAGTATTATGCGGATCAACTGCTGGAATACTTAGAGGGCAATCGAAAGTGCCTGAAAGAGTTTTTGGAGACGAAAGTACCTAAGATTAAAATGGGAAATCCGCAGGCAACGTATTTAATGTGGCTCAATTGCAAAGAATTAAACTTAGAGCCAAAAGAATTGCAGCAGTTCTTCCTGCAAAAAGCAAAAGTTGCTATGAATGAAGGATCTACCTTTGGGCCTGGCGGGGCTGGCTTTATGCGGATGAATATTGCCTGCCCGCGTTCTCGGTTAGTAGAAGCGCTGGAACGAATCGAAAAAGCAGTCAATCAACTATAAAAGAGAAGGTGTAATTTTTTATGAAGGAAATTATTAATACGAAAAAAGCGCCGGGAGCGATCGGCCCGTATTCGCAAGCCGTAAAAGCCAATGGATTTGTTTTTGTTTCAGGGCAATTGCCGATTAACCCGGAAACCGGAGAGTTTCCAGAAGGCGGCGTCAAGGAGCAGACAAGACAGTCGCTGAAAAATCTGCAAGCCATCTTGGAGGCGGACAACTTATCGTTTTCTGATGTGGTCCGTACCGGAGTCTTTCTGAAAAACATGGAAGACTTTGCTGCTATGAATGAAGTGTATGGAGAGTTTTTCACGGAAAAATTCCCGGCTCGTGTGTGCGTAGAGGTTGCGCGCCTTCCGAAGGATGCTCGTGTTGAAATTGAAGTAACTGCGGTTTGCGAGTAACAAAATAAAGAGGCTATCCTTTGCCAACGGCGGAGGATAGCCTCTTTTTGCGTAGTCAATACCCTTGGATTGCCTTGACTTGGAAATTCAAGGCATGATACCGTTAAAGGAGTGGAAATGATGTCGGTGCAATTAGAGGCCAAGAAAAAGTTGCAACGTATCCTGAATCCATAGAACCGTTATACTAGTAAGCGTGTGTCATTGAGAAAAGAAAAAAGAGCTACAATCCTTGGATTTTGAAGGATTGTAGCTCTTGCTTTGTTTGCTTAAAAATACTCGCCTTCTTTGCAATCGTAGACTCCCATAACAGGTATGGGCTGTGTGCAGGAGTGAAGACTACCACCTGCTACATCGCACAATTGATCTTCGGATAGCTCGCCATCCAAAGTGCATAATTCTTTTAAGGTAAAGTCAAATCCCAGTGTTAGTATTTGCTTGTGGAACTCTTCCGTATTGTTGCACGCGGTCATTTTTTTAGCAAACTCAGTATCTGTTTTCATTTGATGGATAAAGGCTTTGGCTGATTCAGTACTCATCGTTTTCCTCCCATCTTCTCGATAAACAAATTCGATTCATCTTTGATAGTTGCCAGCGTCCCCTTGTATGGTTGGAAGTTAGCATAAGAAAAGTATAGCATAGTTCTATTGGCAATTTATAGTAAATTATGCGGGAGTATATGGCGAGCGTTGCTGGAAGCGCTCAATCTTTCTAACTTCCAGCTTTTGGGGTTGAAAGAGTGTTTGTATTTTGTTTCGTTTGCGTATATACTTTTTTAAAGTACTTCTTTAAGGGGGCTGGATACGATGAGTGTGGAATCTGCTGAATTATTTATAAAGCGTATGAAATCTGACAAGGAATTTGCCGCAAAAATCAATGCGTTCAAAAGCATGGAAGAAGCGAAGCAGTATATTGCCAGTCAGGGTTTCCAATTTACGATGGAGGATCTTGGAAAATGCCGACAAGAGCTCTCCGATGATGAGTTGGAAAAGGTTGCCGCAGGGGAGCCAAGCGGACTTCCTCACTGTGAAGCAGGCGCTGTGTATGATCCTTACCCAGACTGCCCAGATGCCATCATTATGTATTTATAAACCAAGAAGAAACCAATGAAACATATATATCATAGTTTGGCCCGGCTGTTCATAGAACGGCCGGGCTTATGTATTTTGAAGGGCTTTTTAGAGAAGCAGGGCTTCATTTTGGATTCGAGGAAGCGGCTGCAGCCGATAAACCTGCAAGAACGCTAAAACGCTGCTGGAATTTGCTCTTATACAGTTCGCACAATTGAGGGTCTACAGTTAGTAAGTCGCCGGTTGCCACTGCTGAAGTCGCGCGGCAACCGCCGCCGCAACGATTGAATTCCTTGCAAGTGGTACACTGGCTGTTGTGTGCCAATACCTCGCTTTTCTTAATATCGATAATTTTGCGCAAAGCGGAGTCAGACCATATTCCGGCGAAGGATTCGCGCAATAGATTTGGCATTTTTTCGTAAATTACCGTATCTGTATAGGTCGCGCAAGGCAGAACTGTACCGTCGGGAAGCAGGGAACAACATATTCGGCAGGACATACAATCATAACTTTCTGGAGTGTAGCGAACAGGATCTTTTTCGTCTTCGGTGCTTCGGTACCCGGGGAGCTGCAGTGCAAAAGGCTTGCCGTCTTTTAACCAGCGAGCGGCGATGGGCGCGCAGGCTGACAGCCTTTCTTCCGGGCTTAGGCTCGTAGTGGTTGTGCGCCAGTTGCCAATCTTTTGCGGCGCCGCCACCCGCCAAAAGCGAATACCAAGCTCTTTCAGCAGCGTGTAGGTAATATCTAGCGTGTGGATATTGGTTCGGTCAATGCTGGTGGCGACAATGACGGGAAACCCTTGGCTGTTCAAGCGCTGGATGGCTTCGATGGTGGCCGTTTCCGCATTCACGATCCCGCGCATAGCGTCATGGGCGCCGCAGCCGTCAAAACTAATCTGTATAGCGGGGAAGAGGCCCAGCTTTTTTATTTCTAGCAGGATGTCGTCGGTAATCAAGGTGCCGTTGGAGTAAATCCGCAGCACATTGATCTGTTTTGCGACTAACGCTGCTAGAATATCCAGTAAATCGGTGCGCATAAAAGGCTCGCCGCCAGTTAATTCTACCAAATGGACATTGGCTGCGGCTAATTGCTCGATGATTCCCAGCATGTCCGGCAAAGGGAGTTCTCCATAACGCCCGTCGGGAGACTGCATATAACAATGTCGGCATTTCAGGTTGCAATGGCCGGTGATAGACCAATGAATAGAGCGTATATAGGGATTATCTGCTTGAATGAATCTTTGATAGGGTTGTATGCCTTCTCCCTGTTCGCACTCTTCGGCCAGCCCGGCGTTGATCAGTTTGCTTAGGCGAATGTTCTGCTGAAGAACTCCGTCTATATTATCAAAGTCAGTTAGGCCGTCGCAAGCTTTGGCCGTTTCAAACCATTCGGCCGACAATTTGCGGCAAGAGCCGTTCGTCCAGTTTATAATCGTCCAAGGTTCATCGGTCCAGCCTCGGAGCAGCCAATCCTTTGTTAGTCTAGCGTAACGCATGCTATAGGACCTCCCTTGTAATCTTGTTGCGTGTATTGATTTGATGCAAATCCTCTATCTCTTTTCTGTTGTGAGCGGAAAAATCCTGCAAGGCGAGTAAAATACGGAGTGCCACCGCTTATTATAATCATAGCATGAAATTGCAGACTGACTCTAAGACGGTGACCGGTTTAGCGGAATAGCCGCCTGATGGATAGAAGCGTATGCTGCGGGAAGAAGTCTGGCAATAACTTTTTCACAACGTGTGCAGGATTCTTACTGCTTTTTGCAGAAGTCGGCGGATTATGCATTAAATTCGCTTCGCTGCAAGCCACAAGGCTCCAAGTGAGGGCGATAGGAATAAACAGTAGCTAGTAAGCATGCCGTAGCGCCTAGGCGAGATTGGGCAGGACGGTGCGTTAGATAGGGCGGGCGCCCATTGTAGGGGGATTTGGAAGCGTGCAAAAGGAAAAAACTAAAAAACTATTTCGGAAGGAAGCGTTAGAAAATCTGCGCTCGCCGGAACAATTGGATACATTGTTTGCGCCAACGACGCCGGTAGCTTGGGTCACTTTGCTTGTCATACTGCTTTTAGTGGCCTCTGTGTTAATTTGGTCAATTTTTGGGGTAATTACTACCAAAGTTAGTGGTACGGGTCTCATTGTGGATGCCAACGGCTCTGCTAATATTTACTCTACCACTAGCGGACGCTTAAAAGAATTACGGGTAAAAGTCGGTGAGCGAGTGAGCCGAGGGCAAGTCGTAGCGATTGTAGAGCAATTAGAAATGGAGGCGCAGCTTGCCAAACTCAATCGGGACCTGGCTATGGCGATATCTAGTGACGATCGGGCGACTAAAGAGGCCAACCTGCATGAACTCCAAGAAAAATTGCAGCGTAACAGCCAAGTGGTCAGCCCTGTGGACGGAATTGTTTCCGATCAGATTGCTAATGGGATGGGAGATATTTTAACACCGGGTACGCCGCTGCTGAACGTACGTATTGATGAGGAACGCAAGGGTGAAATGCTGGTGTTGTTGTATGTCCCGGTATTGGAGGGGAAGAAGATACAGCAAGGGATGATGGTGCAAATCGCACCGGGTTCGGTTGATGCGTCGGAATACGGTACATTGGTCGGGAAGGTGCGTAGTGTGTCGAATTATCCGGTTATGGCTGACAGTATAACAAACTGGACCGGAAACAAGGAGCTGACCGCTTGGATACTCAAGCAAACAGGCGGGGTGGCGATGGAGGTCAAGGTCGAGTTGCTCAAGGACAGTGAGACCAGGACGGGGTATGTGTGGTCGTCTGTTGGCGGCGCGCCGGAGAAAATTACACCAGGAACCGCTTGTACAGGCAATGTCATCGTAAAGCGACAAGCTCCGATTACGAAGGTTTTTTTAAAACTAAATCGGAGTGATTGGAAATGATAAAAAGACAGTATGTCAAAACTCCGACGGTTTTGCAAATGGAGGCAGTGGAATGCGGGGCGGCGTCTTTGGCGATCATTCTCGCTTATTATGGACTGTATCTTCCGTTGGAACAACTAAGGATAGAGTGCGGCGTTTCCCGTGACGGCAGTAAAGCCAGCAATATGATGAAAGCAGCTCGGAAGCTAGGCCTGGAGGGGGCCGGTTTTCGAGATAGTGCAGTTGGACTGCGCGAACGGGAGCTGCCTTTAATTATTCATTGGAATTTTAATCATTTCCTCGTATTAGAAGGTTTTAAAGGCAAAAAAGTATACTTAAATGATCCTGGATCTGGACATAGAACGGTGACTTGGGAGGTATTTGCCAAGTCTTTTACCGGGATCGCTTTGAGGCTACAACCAGGGCCGGAGTTTAAAAAAGGAGGTTCGCCGCCAAATTCTCTCGCGGTTTTGGTTAATCGGCTTCGCGGTCAAGAGTCTACCCTGTTGTTTGCTGTGTTGACTGGCGCCGGATTGATTATTCCCGGGCTGGCCATTCCGGTGCTTACCCAGGTTTTTTTTGATGATGTCGTATCTTTTAAACACGCCGATTGGATCGTTAGCTTGCTGTTGGCGATGGGGCTTGCGGCAGTGTTGCAAGGAGCGCTGATTTGCTTGCGCTCTTGGTGTCTTACCCGTTGGCAAGGGATGCTAACCATTGGAGAATCCAGCCGCTTTTTTTGGCATTTGCTCAGGCTGCCTATGGAGTTTTTTCAACAACGCTACGGCGGTGAAGTTGCTTCACGGGTGCAGTTTAATGAAACAGTAGCGTCGGTGCTGACCGGTCAAGCGGCTACTGCAATTCTGGATGTGATGATAGCCGTTTTCTATTTAGGCATGCTATTTCAGTATAATGTACCATTAACCCTTATCGGTATTGCGTTCAGTCTGGTTAATGTAAGTATTCTTTATGTGATGCATCGATGGATGACAGAGCAGCAAATGAAGATACAGCAGGATGCGGGTAAAGCCTATGGGACGGCCATTGCTGGCATTCAGACGATTGAAACTATCAAAGCCAGCGGCAATGAGGGGGATTTTTTTAATAAATGGGCGGGCTATCAGAGCAAGATGCTGGAAACTCTGCAAAAAATCGAACTGTCAGCCCAAGTTTTCATGCTGGCCCCGTCGCTTTTAGCAGGCGTTAACACAGCGGTTATTATGGCAGTAGGTGGGTTTCAGATCATGGACGGGCTAATGACGGCCGGTATTTTTGTAGCTTTTCAAAATTTGATGGGTAAATTTCAAGAACCACTAACTAAGCTGCTTGCGTTGAATCAATCGCTGCAGACGACGCAGACACAGATGCAGCGCCTAGATGATGTGATGCAGTATCGAGTGGACGAGGAATATGAGCCTTCGGAGATAGCGCTAGATATTGGCAAAGCCAAACTGTCTGGGCGCGTAGAATTGCAGCAGGTGACGTTCGGCTATAGCCGTTTGGAAGAACCACTGATTAAAGATTTCAATCTAAGCGTCGAGCCGGGGCGCTGGGTGGCCTTGGTTGGCGGTTCGGGAAGCGGCAAATCTACCATCGCTAAATTGATATGCGGCCTGTACCAGCCGTGGTCGGGGGAAATCTTGTTTGACAGCGTTCCTCGCAGCCGGATTCCCCGTGAAGTACTTGTCAACTCTCTGGGGGCGGTGGATCAGGAGATTGTTTTGTTTGCCGGTACGGTTGCAGAAAACCTATCCTTATTCGATTCTACTCTTTCGCGATTTGAAATTGTGAGAGCGGCCAAAGATGCTGCGATTCACACCGAGATCACGGCTCTGAGGGGCGGGTACGAAACGCTCGTGCAAGAAGGAGGCAAAAACTTTAGCGGCGGTCAGTGTCAACGCATGGAAATTGCCAGGGTATTGGCTATGAATCCGTCTGTGCTTGTTTTGGATGAAGCGACCAGCGCGTTAGATCCTTTGACGGAACAAACTGTTATGAACAATCTTCGCCGCCGCGGCTGTGCCTGTATTGTTGTTGCCCACCGCCTAAGCACCATCAGAGACTGCGATGAAATTATCGTGATGAGGGACGGGCGAGTGGTACAGCGAGGCAGTCATGAGGCTATGATGGCTGTGGAGGGGCCGTATCGGGAGTTGCTTGCTCACGACGCGATCGTATCTGTGCAGAAGGGGGAACGGACATGAGAGCGGGGGAGTCGGCGCAACAAGAAGAGAGTATGGAATTAGCTCCAGGCAAAGAGCTATGGCTCAACGATGCGGAATCTGTGCTGCAGATAGTGTCTGGTACCGTAGATGTATACGCGGTAGCTTCGGAGGGAATGTGGCAAGGTCAGCAAACTTTTTTATTCGAAGCTGTGCAAGGGCAAACGCTGTTTAGTCTGCCTGCTGTAGAGAGCGGTGGGGCGATAACACTTATGGTGATTGCACCTCGCGGGGCGCTTTTTAAAAAGATGACGCGCAGCGGAATGCTGGCGAAGACCATGCAGCGTGGAGAGCATCTTTTAGAAGCGATCTGGTTTATGCTGGAAGAATGGCTGGAAGCGTTATTGTCGGCGGCAGTAACCGCCTCGCTGCCTCGATCGCTTATCCCGTTAGAGGCTGGCGAGTCGGTAACTGTGCAACGAGGCCAAATGATCAGACCGCTAAAGAACATGCTTTGGGTTCGGCCTGCAAACGGTACTGTACGTTATGGGCCTCTTCCGGAGCAAGTATTAAGCCACGAAGTGGACTTTCCTTTGATTTTCGGGTGGTGGTTGACGGCAGATGACGAAGTAAGCCTTAGGGGCGTAGCTACCAATGAGGTGTTTTCTTTGTCCGTTCTTAAGGAGCCGATGTATTTTTGGCAGCCTCTTGGCAGATGCCATCAACTCTTTTGTTCACTGATCGAGTTGCAGTTTGCTGCGACCGTCCGACGCGGTGGCGAGCGGCTAGTAGAGAGAAGGAAATTAAAGGAACGGCTATTGTACGATGCCGCTCATCAACTGCTGCGTACAGACATGCCGGACATACCTCCAGTGGAGACTATGGCAGGCTCGCCATCTTGTCTGCTGACGGTAGTAAGGGCCGTGGCTGCCCATTTAGGTGCAGCGGAACAGCAGGTACGCTTGCCAGCGGGGGCGGATCCATCGTGCCAGGATCTATTTATGCTGAGGCATGTTGTTCGTTTGGCCGGCATGCAGGTGCGGCAAGTCTGCCTAGAAGCGGGATGGCAGAAGCAAGATAACGGTCCGCTTATTGGTTTCCGGGGGGCTGAGCGGCATATGGTGGCGTTATTGCCAGTGTCAGCGAATCAGTACCGCTTGCTCGACCCGGACCGCGCGGAGACGATCCTGGTAAACAAAGATACCGCTTGCGAGATTGACGCTATTGCGTATACGGTGTACGCAGGGTTGCCGGGCAAGTCAATTAGTTTGTCGGCATTGCTGCGTTTTATGATTAAAAAGTGCTGGGCCGGCGACGTGGGGACTATTTTACTTGTTAGCTTTATTGCAGGTGTCATTCCTGTCTTGATCCCGTTGGTTACACAGACGATTTTTGAAGATATAATTCCTGTTTATGAGCGCCAGGGCCTGATTACCGTGGTACAGGTCATGCTGGCAGCCGCTTTGGCTGCAGTTGGCGTTTCTTTTGTTCGCGGTGTTGCTGTTTTGAGGCTGAAAAACAGGGCGAGACTGGCTGCCGAGGCTGCAGTATGGCTGCGTTTACTGTCTTTGCCTGTTTCCTTTTTTCGACGCTATGAAGCCGGGGATTTAACCCAACGTATGCAGAGCGTTAATCAACTATTTATGTTGCTATCCAATGCATCGGTGTCAGCCTTGTTCAATACATTGTTTTCTTTTTGCAGTCTGCTGGTGATGCTGTATTATAGTTGGCAGTTAACCGCCGTGGCAATGACCGTATGGCTTGTATATCTTGGTATAAGCGTGTTTTTGCAATGGCGTATGGTGACGGCTAAACGGCATATGTTGAAGGCGGCAGGAGAGACGGCTGGACAGGTGCTGCAAATTTTTAACGGGTTGAGCAAGTTTCGCATGCAGGGAGCAGAGGCTCAAGCTTTTTATTTGTGGTCTCGAAAATTTGGTGAACAGTGGAAATGGAATAGAAAGTTTCGTTGGAAGTCCAATTGGCTGGAATGTGTCAATACAGTGCAACCGGTGATTTTGAACATGCTGATTTTTGGTTTGACGATGTATTGGCTTGATCGGAATGGGGCAGGAGCGCCGGCGAATTTCATAACCTTTCCGGAATTTATGGGCTTCAACGCGGCTCTGGTTGGCTTTAACGCTACGCTGACAGGCCTGATCATGGTGAGTGCCAATTTGCTTGACGTTGTTCCGCAGTTGGAACGGATTCGTCCGATATTGGAGACTGAACCGGAAGTGGTCGAGGATAAAGCCGAGGTTGGTCTACTAAGCGGCTGGGTTGAAATCAGTAATGTTTCATTCCGGTATGAAGCGGATCTGCCGCTAGTATTGCGCAATGTATCTATAAATATACGTCCGGGGCAATTTGTCGCCATTGTAGGGGCGTCTGGCAGTGGCAAATCCACGTTGCTGCGTCTTTTGCTGGGCTTTGAAAAAACCGAGATAGGTTCTATTTACTACGATGGTCAGGATTTGGCGGAGGTAAACGTGGCTTCGGTGCGGTCCCAGATGGGGGTAGTGCTGCAAAACAGCCAACTGATGGCCGGCGATATTCTGTCTAATATTATCGGGTCGTTACCGTTGACAATCCATGATGCGTGGCAGGCGGCGAAAATGGTAGGGCTGGCTGAAGATATCGAGGCGATGCCGATGGGGATGCATACGGTAATTAGCGAGGGCGGCTCTAATATTTCAGGCGGGCAACGGCAACGGATATTAATTGCCAGAGCCATCGTACATCAGCCACGCTTGATTTTATTTGATGAGGCCACAAGCGCTTTGGATAATCGCACACAGGCGATGGTAGCGGAGAGCCTTGAACGGCTGAACGCGACACGGATTGTTGTAGCGCATCGACTTAGCACGGTAATCAACGCGGATTGTATTTATGTATTGGATCAAGGCGAGCTTGTAGAGTCGGGGGCCTACGAGAAACTAATGGCTCAAAATGGTTTGTTTGCTAACTTGGCTCGCAGGCAAATGGCGTAGATGAAATAGTCCCATGATGCAGAACGGCTATCCTCCAATCAACGTAAAATTTGCGAAACGTCGCAAATGCTCTGGCAGGGTTGAAGAATAGTATAAGAACGGGAAGGGCAACTATGTGGGTGGCGTGGCGAAACTTGAGGATTGTTTAATTATTATTTTAAAACCCGGAGGTCTTTTTTTCTGTAGAGGATGTGCCGAAGGAAGTCCTTCAGTAAAGGTAAAAACTTATATTGGCAACAGCGAAAGGATGGTAGCACCCCTTGAACGTAGGGGTAGCCATCCTTTCGCTGTGTGCGTAAGTGTGCTGAAGATGAGGTGGCGTTATCAGGTAGAACCAGCACAGGGAGTAATGTCAGCGTGAGAGCGGAAGGGTGGTCTAGATCAGAAAAAATCTTACATGACAGAATGTAGAGAATATTTACATTTAGCCAGTGCGATGGTATATTATATTAAAATAATTGTTCTGAAATATTAGAAAACAATAAAACTTAACAGCTAGAAGACAGGGACTTTAAGCCTGAAGTTGAACAGTTAATGCATTTTATTAAGAAGATGAGCGTTGTTTCTAGAGCGTTCTGGGCTTTGGTGATGATGTTTTTGGAGTTTGGCCGCTGACGCGGTCTAGCTGTCAATAAACTTAAAGTGCGAAGGAGGCCGAAATATTTATGCGAGAGAAGATGTTTTTACAGAGTATCCAAACGAAGCTGAAAGAAGGAGTATGACGTTCTTGTAGCAAGAATTATAGATTTTAATAGGAGTTGAGGAAATGAACGCACTGACAAATATGAAAGTGAGCATGAAACTAGGAGTTCTGATTCTTGTGGCCTTTTTATCCTTGGGTATTGTAGGGTTTACCGGCTATTACTATCTCAATCAAGCAAGTAAAGATATAGCGGTTATGTATGAAAAAAGGCTGATCCCGGTTCGGCTGTCCGTTGAAATAGCCTCGTTTCTTAGAACGGCTAATGGAAATGTGCTGGAATTGATGCTTACAACGGATGAGGCGAAAAACCGTGAACTGAAGAAAGCGATGGAGGAGCGAG
>MTLC01001194.1_pt1 | contig 24602 bp, 15 predicted proteins | sample 1982451 | NCBI WGS metagenome assembly MTLC01 (sample SAMN05710165, study PRJNA340218) | biofilm metagenome | isolation source: sample SPH anode biofilm adapted to +100 mV | place: USA | collected 2012-02-03 | reverse complement strand
ATGCGGCGTCGCTGACCCAGTGCAAGACGGTACTGAATAACGTCAATACCGGCGCCGGCCTTGGTGCAGCTTCCGTGGAAGATTTCGTGAAGCAGGCGTACATCTCGCAGCGCCTCGATGAGATCTTCCGCAGCGGAAACTCGACGGGCGCCACGAACTATCAGTTCCTGCTGAATGCTTCAGGCTCGATGAAGGCCGCCAACGAATGGTTGCCGGTCCTGAGGGCGGTCCTTACGGCGGTAGCGGTCGGCCTCATCCCGTTCCTTGCGCTGTTCATCCCGACTCCCATCATCGGTAAGGCGGTCGGGGCCATCTTCGGTTTCTTCGTCTGGCTGACCGCATGGGGAGTGGTCGACGCGATCATCCACCAGTTCGCCATCGACTACGCCAACAGCACCTACCAGCTCGTGCGCCAGAATAACCTCGGGATGGACGCCTTCTACTTTTTCCCGGATCAGACCACGAAAATTCTCGGCATGTTCGGGACGCTGCGAATGAGCGGAATGATGCTGGCGACGGCCCTGACGGGGATGCTCGTCAAGTTCGGCGGTCACGCCATGGCGATGATGGCCGGCACCCTCTCGGGGCAGATCCAGTCGGCCGGCAGCCGGGCGGCCCATGAGGTGGAGGACCCCGCCGGCAGGGCTTCGTCGATCCAGCGGAACTCAACTGCGATGCCGACGCAGGCATGGGGGAACGAGCACAGCTTTTGGGCCAGGGGGAACCAGTCCTATCTCGACATGACATCCAAGACGATGGCTTCCAATGATCTGGTTGGCAGTTTCGGGATGAACGGGGCAGCCAAGATGATGGCTGATGGCGGTGTCGGGAAGACCGTCGGCTTTGGCGGCAAGGGGGCCGCGATGCGGGAGGCGGGGCTGGAAAGGTCTTACGGGCTCAGTGTATTTGACGGGAAAGCGGGTATGGCGCAGTCCGGGGCACTGCGCGACGTCATCGGCAAGAACTATGGAGGCGACCTGAACGCGCACGCGCAGATGAAGGTTGCGAACGATGCCGCGCTGGGGCGGGTTTTCGGGAATGCAGACAACTACAAGGACTTCCTGGAGAAGAACCTCGACAAGAACGTCGGCCAGATAGGCGGCGAAGTGAAAGCCTATGAGGGTGCTCAGGCGCTTGGCTTCCAGGGAAATTGGCGTCAGTTCAACTCGTTTAGATCCGAGATGCAGTCCCTCGGGGACTACACGAATGCAGCGGCGGTCAACCAGGTGGCGTCGAAATACGGGCTCAGCTCTGGCCAGGCACTGCAGATGAAGGCGCAGTTCCAGAATGCGAAGCAGCTTTCCGAATCACGGGAGATGTCCGGCAAACTGGGTGGGGCGATCAACGCCGGCAGCGAAATGGGGAGGGTTGTCGCTGCGGAAAGCGCTGGAAAGGTTCAGGGGATTTATATGTCTGGAGGGTATGACCATTATCAGACAATGGCCTCCCATGACGTGAGCGGAAGGGGTGCCAGGTACGACCTGGTCAGGGGAGCGGCCGACCAGATGGTCGACAAGATTGCTCCTCAGCTGAAGAACGATCAGGAGATGTACCAGGACGGGAAGCTTACCGACCAGGGCTTCGCGCAGATGCAGAAGGCGATGGAGGGGCAGAACATCTCCTTCACCACTGCGGACGGCAGACAGACGATGAACGTCGGTATGGACGGGAATGTGGTGAACTCGAGCGAGCAAGGGGTCGTAGCCTCCGGCGACAAGGCTCGAGCCGAGGCCTTGAAGCAGGAGCTGAAGGCTGGCGGCTTTGGCAGAAATGCGGTCGCAGAAGTCGATAGGATGACGAGGAGCGGCAAGGGCTTCTCGTACGAGTTTGCCAAGGATAGGAACGGGAACGTTGAGTCGTTTTCGATTAACCGCGGTGGCGATGTCAGCAGAAGGGATATGGCAACCTTCCGCACCGGCAGGGACGCGGAAAGCATCGACAGGAATGTAAGAACAGTGGACAAGGGGCTGAGAGAAACCGTAGGCAGTTTTATCAAGACTGGATACGAGCACCAGGACTTCAATCTCTCGCGAAAGTCAGGTGCCTATAATGTCTCGGTGGGCGGGAAAGAAATGAAGGTGAACGGTGATTGGTATTATGGCAAGAACGACAAAACCGGGAAGATGGAACTCGTCGGCGGCTCGTTCTCAAATGGTCTCGACGGCAATGTGCTGATGTATGCCAAGGACAAGGGTGGCAACCTGCATTACTCTCAGGTGCAGGGAAAGATGGACAAGAGCGGGAATCTTGTCGCCGGGCGTCGGTCCGAAATCACGGAAGACCAGTTTATTCAGATGTCACAACATGGGGCAGCGGTGGTCAGCACAAGGTCAGGTGGAGGTATTACCGGGAATATTCGCGCTGAGGGTGGGGTGAAGGCGGATTATTCGAGCTCACAGGTGACCGGGACGAGGGTGGAGTCACGGCAGAATTTGGCCGGCAGCGCTGCAACCAGAGACTTTACTGACGGGCGGAGCACCGATGCCGGTACAGCTGCAACGATGATCGCGATCGGCAGAGATGGATTACATGAAACGGCAGGGATAGTTGGTGACGTGACGAAAGTTGTTGGCCCATATAAAGCCGCTGTAACTAGAAATGAAGAGGCTGTTATGCAACAAAGTCGCGATGCTTCAGCTGTAGCACGGGAGGCTAAAGCTAAAGTTCAACAGGGGCTCCAAAAGACTGGGAAGATCCTTCAGCATCAAAGCAAAACTTCGCCTCTTCCCAAAAGCGGTGGCCCTGCGCCATTTCGTGGTCCCAGGAGGTAAATGAGCGAGATGACTCAAAGTGAAAGGGGCTTGGGAATAGTCCCAAGCCCCCCGCAGCACATTACCAATGGTGGAATTTAGAAGGGTCTTTTTTCCTCCGAGGATCACGGAAAATGCGGAGGGGAATACCGAAGATCACCCAATTCATATACCACTCGTATTCCGCAGCAGACATCGCCGGCCTCATAACTGGCGCAGTGTATCCGTACTTAAGGAGCGGCCATAAACTCATTCCACCCAAGCATCCGCGGTATAACCGCAAATGGACTCTGTCCAAAAGACACCAGAGAAAAGCGAGTGTGGAGATCCCGAGGACACAGTACCAGAATGACTTGATGAAAAAGACTCCGACCAGGCTCCCCGCAAGAAAACAGGGAAGAACGGTCCAAAAAAATGAAGTAATGATCGCGTAAATTTTTCTAGTCATGTCCCGGTCTCCTCCTTTTCTTGAAGCTGCGGTTTGGAGGTTACTTTTCGCAGATTCTTTTCGGCTTGTCAATGGTAATTATGCCGAAAACGGTGATATTACAGTCTGTTACCGTCACCAAGTCGTAGTGGGACACAGTGGGTACTTTTTGCTCGAATATTGCGCTGCCTGATCATCAATAGAGGTGAGCCGTATGCGGTGGCAGTATCATAAGCTGACGACAGGTGCCTGCATATATGCTGTGACAGGCGGGTACCTCCCAACTTTGATGGCAATGCTCGGCTCAATCCTCCCGGATTTGATGGAAGTCGGGATCCTTCGGCATCGGACCGCCACGCACTGGCCGACGCCTTGGATCGTTTTTGCTCTTGTCGCCTACGGTGGATGCTGGTTTTTCCCGGCTATCTGGCTATATCTCCTCTTCTTTGTATGTATCGGCGCGCTTCTTCATATGGGTGAAGACTATCTGAGCGTGACGGGGATACCCTTCCGGTCGCCGGGCGGTCCCAGGATGGGTGCGCGATGGTATGTCACCGGAACCATCGGGGAAGCCGTTCTGGCTATGTTTGTCACGGTACTTTTCATTCTCTTGGCATGGAAACGCGGATTCTTTACCGCACGGCATGCCATGGAGGAGATGATGAAGGTGAAGGATCTATCAGCTTTACTTTGGAGGGACTGAACCCGAATGATTGACAAAAAAGCCTTAAACATCGCCTTGGAAAACAACTCGCTTGTCCTGGTACAGAAGTGCCTTTACGCCCGCAATCTCCAGCTCTACCGACATTCGGTACTGACGGCCGAGATAGCATGGGATATCGTGGTCGGTACCAATGCCAACTTTGGTTTTTCAGCCACCCAGGCCTACATGGCCGGCATGCTCCATGACGTCGGCAAGCTTTTTATCCAGGACACCATCCTCGACAAACGAGAACCGCTGAACGAAAGGGAATGGGAGGTCATAGAGAGACACCCGGTCTGGGGGCAGGATTACGTTAAAGGAACGATCTTCGAGCCCTTCGGCGACGTCATCCTTCACCATCATAAACTTCCTGACGGTACCGGATATCCGAAGGGTCTGACGCCTGAGTTGTTGGATGACCGGGTCCGACTCATTGCCGCTGCAGACAAACTTGCCGCTTTCCTCGAGGACCGCCCCTATCGCAGGCGCGTCTCAAACCAGGCCCTCATATATCAGGAAACCAGAGAGGTCGTGGAGCTTTATTTTGGGGGAGGGAAAGTGGACGCCATAATTGCCACAGTTATGGAAGCCGTTGCCACGGAACGTTGGGTCGCTCCTTACTCTGATCAGTTCTCCAGAACCATCGGGGCAAATCCATGAAGATCACAGAACGGGTTCTGACCGATATGTGCAACAGGATAAACAAGGAACAGCTGAAGCTCTGGGACTCCGGGCTGAAAGTGGAGCGTCGCGGCGAGGAGTACGTCGTGCTTCGGCTTTTTCGAAAGCCCCAGAAGGGAAGATCTGGCAGTCTTGACATATTCCGTGGCTCTCCGCGGGAGGCTAAGTCTTTCATTGAAGGCTTTGTCAACGCCGCCGGCATCGCCAATAATGGCGCCGCCGGCGGGGCTAGGATTGCCGAGCGCTGTTATGGTTCTGTTGAATAAGCTCCGAAATGGTGCCGTCTTGTTCAAGATAACTGGAATAAGGGGCAGTGCCCTCCTTCATGTTTCGGACAACGAACTTCACCAGTTCGTTCAGCCATCCCGTTCCAGGGGATTTTAATTGACATCGGAGGTGAAAAGGTGTAATAAATTGCGTTATTTCATGGTCTTATGGAGGGGCTGGAGATGGGCTCACTGCCCTTGAAAAATACCGGTTTAAGTGAAAGCCGCCGTTGTCTGCAAGTGCTGACGGGCGGCTTTTTATATGATCCGAATCCCGCTGACATTTAGTCTGGTCAAGGCTGACCCCCTTTTTACCCCCATAAGAAGGATTCGAGCAGATGAAGATCATCGACAATATCAATTCTTTGCTTGGCGATGATTTGAAGGCATCTCTGCGCCCTAAAAGCAGACTTAAGATCGCAGCTTCCTGTTTTTCGATTTATGCCTATGAAGCCTTAAAGGCAGAACTCTCAAAAATAGAGTCGTTGGAATTTATCTTTACCGCACCCACCTTTGTTCCCAACGAAGTCGCCGACAAGCTTCGAAAAGAACGCCGTGAGTTCTTTATCCCAAAAGCTGACCGGGAGCGAAGCCTTTACGGGTCAGAGTTTGAAATTCAGCTTCGTAACAAACTCACCCAGCGAGCCATCGCACGTGAATGTGCCGATTGGATGCGCCGCAAAGCCAGTTTCCGCTCCAACAAAACCAAATCCCCGATGCAGCAGTTTGCCTGCATTCAGGGGCCGGAGCAGGAAGCGGCATATATGCCTCTGCATGGTTTCACCGCCGTGGATCTGGGATATCAGCAGGGTGATGCCGTTTCCAACATCGTCAACAGGGTAGATGAGGCGGCCTTTACCTCGACATACCTTCAGCTTTTTGACCAGATCTGGAGCGACTCCACAAAACTTGAAGATGTGACAGCCGCGATCTGTGATCATATCGCATCGGTTTATCAGGAGAATTCACCCGAGCGTATTTATTTCCTGATGCTCTACAATATTTTCAGCGATTTCCTCAGTGATATCGATGAAGACGTGTTGCCCAACGACCGGACTGGTTACCAGGACACCCTGGTCTGGAACAAGCTTTTCAACTTTCAGCGCGATGCCGCCATAGGCATTATCAATAAACTGGAAACATACAACGGCTGCATCCTGGCCGACAGCGTGGGGCTTGGTAAAACATTTACCGCTCTGGCCGTTGTGAAATATTACGAGCTGCGGAATCGGTCGGTGCTTGTTCTTTGTCCCAAGAAGCTCGCGGACAACTGGCTGAACTACAACAGCAACCTGACGACCAATATCTTTTCCAGAGATCGCTTCAATTATGACGTTCTGTGCCACACGGACCTGTCCCGCACCTCGGGAGAGTCGTTTGGCATTCCTCTGAACCGTGTTAACTGGGGCAATTATGACTTGGTCGTAATAGATGAGTCACATAATTTCCGAAACAACGATGCCGTTAAAGATCGGGAAACCCGCTATCAGAAACTAATGAATCAGGTCGTCCGCCAAGGTGTTAAAACCAAGGTTCTGATGCTGTCTGCCACCCCGGTCAACAACCGCTTCAATGATCTGCGCAACCAACTCGCGCTGGCTTACGAAGGCGACTCTGAAAATCTCAGCAAAAAGCTGCGGACGGGCATATCGGTGGAAGAAATCTTCCGAAATGCCCAGGCGGTATTCAACCTATGGTCAAAACTGGCACCGGAGGATCGCACGGCGCGAGCTATCCTCGATTCCCTTGATTTTGACTTCTTTGAATTGCTGGACAGCGTAACCATTGCCCGTTCGCGCAAGCACATCCAGACATTCTACGACACCAGTGACATAGGCCAGTTTCCCGACCGCCTTAAGCCCCTGTCATTCCATTCGCCACTGACCGGGCGCACGGATGTCATGAGCTTCAACGAGATTTTTGAACAGCTCTCGATGCTCAAGCTCGCCGTCTACGCTCCCATTAGCTACATCCTGCCCACTCGGCTCAAAAAGTATGAAGACCTTTATGACACGCAGGTGGAAGGCGGCAAGGGAAAGCTGAGGCAGGCAGACCGCGAACGAAGCCTGCAGGCATTGATGACGACCAATCTGCTCAAGCGCCTTGAAAGCTCGGTCGAGGCTTTTCGGCTCACCTTGCAAAGTCTGCATGACAACCACACTCGTACCCTGAGCAAAATCGATTCATTCAAGGTCGCAGGCGATGCTGGCAGCGTCTCTGATTGGACCGACAGCCTGGCAAACCTCGAAGCCGAGGAGGACGATATCCCGGTTTTGGATGACACCGAGATCGGCGGAAAGGTCAAGATCAGTCTTGCCGACATGGATCTTCCCTCGTGGGAATATGATCTGAAGGTTGATCTGGAAGTCATCAACGCCTTGCTAGACTCCATGGCAAAAGTCACTCCCGATGACGACGCCAAGCTGCAACACCTGAAAGCCCTGATTCTCAGCAAGATTGAAAACCCTATCAACGACGGCAATAGAAAAGTCCTTGTTTTCACTGCCTTCGCCGATACGGCGAATTACCTCTACAACAACCTGGCGGATACCATACGGGCAACACACGGACTGCACACTGGAAAAGTAACCGGCAAGGATGCGCCGAAATCAACCCTCAGAAAGAACTATGATTTCCAGTCACTCTTGACGCTTTTTTCTCCTCGCGCCAAGGAGAAGGCTCAGGTACTGCCAAATGAACCAGCTGAATTGGACCTGCTGATTGCCACCGACTGCATCTCCGAAGGGCAGAACCTTCAGGACTGCGATTACCTGGTCAACTATGACATCCACTGGAATCCGGTCCGTATCATTCAGCGGTTCGGCCGGATCGACCGCATCGGCTCCATCAACAAGACCATTCAGCTGGTGAACTACTGGCCCGATATTTCCCTTGATGAATACATCAATCTCAAGGAACGGGTCGAAAACCGGATGATCATTGCCGACGTGACGGCCACCGGCGACGATAACGTCCTCACGGCAAAAAGTAGTGAAATTTCGTATCGTAAGGAGCAACTCCGGCGGCTGCAGGAAGAAGTGATCGAACTGGAAGATCTGAAGACCGGAGTATCCATCACCGATCTCGGTCTGAACGACTTCCGGATGGATCTGCTGAACTATGTCAAAACCAATGGCGACCTTGCCAACGTGCCCAATGGCATGCATGCGGTTGTCCCAGCCCGGCCCGCAATGGGATTGCACCCTGGTGTCATCTTTGCCCTGCGCAACCGCAACCATGGGGTCAACATCAATCAGCAGAACCGGCTGCATCCCTACTACCTGATCTATATCTCTGGCGACGGCCAGGTGATCGCCAACCACACCGAGGTCAAAACACTGCTCGACCTGGTGCGATCCAGCTGCAAGGAACAATCGGAGCCCATTCAGGCCGTCTGCCGCCTGTTTAATCAACAGACCGAGGAAGGCCGGAACATGAAGGCTTGTTCCGACCTGCTGAGTGCCGCGATCTGTTCGATGATCGACGTCAAGGAGGAAAAGGATCTGGATAGCCTGTTTTCCGGCGGCAGAACCACGGCCCTGGTGAACACGATCGCTGGACTCGACGATTTCGAACTCGTCGCCTTTCTCGTGGTGCAGAAGGAAGGATGACAGCCGTGCTCTTCGACTATCCAAAGAACGCCGCCTTCGGACGCGTGCTGCCCAAGAAAAAAATCTACGAGCACGGAAGTCCCAGTGCTGTCGTCAAACAGTTATTTGTCCGGCAGGTGGAACAGATCGTCTGGCAGCATAAGCTTGCCCCGGAGACAGTCAACCTTAAGGCATCAAAGGCCGTGCCTGAAATCCAGATTTTCAGCATCGCTCTCAAGGGGGACGAACTCAAACCCGAGGTGCTGCGCTGCATTGATCTGGCAATTCCCTTCCCGATTATTTTTGAACTCCGGTTCGACGGGAAAGTAAAACCCGTCGCCGCCTTTAAGCGGCCGCATGAAGCGGATTCCAGCAAGTGGGTCGTCAGCGAATATTTCGATGGCGACTGGGCACCTGTCGACTCACCACGGAAGCCTCTGCCGATGGTCTTCGACCTTGAGGCGCTCTATGGTCACTTGCTGATGCCCCTGATGCCGTACCCGGCACGACTGGGTGAAGATCTGCAAAAGCGAGTGGAACGGATTGAGCGCATTCGACTCAAACACCGAGAGTTGGAGCGCTGTGAGGCCCGGCTCCGCAAAGAGAAACAATTCAACCGTAAGGTCGCGATCAACGCCGAGCTGCGTAGCCTGAAACAAGAACTTGAAAATCTGACCCGTCCGCTGTCTCCAAGCGGAGCGGCAGTCACACTTTAAAGGACGGACATGATGGAAAAGATGAAAATGCACTCCCCGAACCTGACCCAGGAAAACATCGCCCGTATCCGCGAGCTGTTTCCCGACTGCGTGACCGAGGCCAAAGGCGAGGACGGCCAGGTAAGGCTGGCGGTGGATTTCGACCAGCTTCGGCAGGAGTTGTCCGAATCCATCGTGGAAGGGGCACAGGAGCGTTACCACCTCAACTGGCCTGGCAAGCGGGAAGCCCTGCTCACCGCCAACGCGCCCATTGCCAAAACCCTGCGCCCCTGCCGGGAAGAGAGTGTGGATTTTGAGACCACGAAGAACCTGTTTATCGAGGGCGACAACCTGGAGGCCTTGAAGCTGCTTCAGGAGACCTACCTCGGCAAGGTCAAGATGATTTACATCGATCCGCCGTACAACACGGGCAAGGATTTTATTTACAAGGACAATTTCGCTACTTCGAAAAAGGAATTTGAAATAGCCACCGGCGAACGAACTGAAGAGGGAGGAAGGCTTGTCAGCAACCCGGAAAGCCGGGGACGCTTCCATTCCGACTGGCTCTCCATGATTTATCCACGGCTCTCTGTTGCTAAGCGCCTCCTGAGCGACGAGGGCCTCATCTTTATCAGTATTGATGACGCTGAGCAGGCGTCGTTAAGAAAGGTCTGTGACCAGGTTTTTGGGGAACAAAACTTTGTAGCGCAGCTCGTCTGGGAAAAAGGCCGAAAGAATGACGCAAAGTTCTTTTCAGTCGGGCATGAGTACATGCTTGTGTATGCGCGGAACGTTACGTTTCTCAGGGAGCGAGGTGAAATTTGGCGTGAGGAAAAGCCGGGAGCCAGGGAGATCTGGGAGGAATTCCTGCGACTCAAGGGGATTCATGGTGAAAACTACCGTGCTATTGAAACGGATTTAAGCCAATGGTACTCCGACCTGCCAAAAAGCCACCCCGCAAAGAAGTGGGCGAGATACAAGCGAGTTGATCAATATGGTCCGTGGCGTGACCGTGACATTTCTTGGCCAGGTGGAGACGGGCCAAGGTACGATGTCATTCACCCTGTCACGAAACAACCCTGTGCGGTTCCTGAGGCAGGCTGGAGATTCGCATCTCCTGAAGAAATGCAGCGCCAGATCAAACTTGGCTTGGTTGAGTTCCGTGAAGACCACACGGAGCCTCCATTTCGCAAGGCACACATTCGACCGATCCCAGAAGAGGCCCAAGAGGACCAAGATGAAGACAATGGCGAAGCTGATGAAGGAAGCGATGATGCCGAATTTGCTACCCAGGTCCGTGGATCATACTTCTATAAACAATCGCAGGTTGCGGTGAAGTACCTCCGTAATCTAATGGGGGCTAAAGTATTCAGCAACCCAAAGGACCATGAAGAGCTTGCTCGCTTGATCGAGTATGTAACGCCGCGTGACCGCAATGCCATCATAATGGATTTTTTTGCCGGATCAGCTAGCACGGCCGAGGCAGTCTTTAAAGCAAATGCGACATACGGAACAAATCACCGATTTATTATAGTGCAATTGCCAGAATCCCTCGAAGAAGCTTTGGCATCAACCACTGGAACTGCGAAGAAGACTGTTCAGACAGCGATAAAAATGCTTAACAAAGCAGGTCGACCACTTGTCCTCTCGGAGGTCTCTAAAGAACGTGTTCGGTTAGCCGGTGTGAAAGCATTAGAGGATGGTGGACACGCAGACTGGAAAAAAGATATCGGCTTCCGCGTCCTCAAGACCGACTCGTCCAATATGGCCGACGTCTACTATACGCCGGACGCCATCGAGCAAGGTCAGCTGAAAATCTTCACCGACAACATCAAGTCGGACCGCAAACCGGAGGATCTGCTTTTCCAGGTTCTGCTGGACTGGGGCGTGGATCTATCTTTGCCAATCCGCAAGGAGACCATCCAGGGCAAGACCGTCTTCTTCGTCAATGAGCCGCCCTACGATCTTGTTGCCTGCTTCGATACTGGGGTGAACGAAGACCTGGTCAAAGAGCTGGCACGGTTTGAGCCGCTGCGGGTTGTATTTTGCGACAACGGTTTTGTCTCCGATGCTGTGAAGATCAACGTGGAGCAGATCTTCAAGCAGATGTCTCCGGGCACTGAAGTGAAATCGATATAAGGAGGGCTTGGCATGAAACTGAAGTTCAAAGTCCAGCCCCATCAGACCAATGCGGTGGAATCCGTGGTTGACTGCTTTGCCGGGCAGGTGAACACCTCGGGCATTGCGTACCGGATTGACCCGGGCATGAACAAAAAGCTGCTGGCACAGGGACCGACTTTGCCGGGAATGGATATTGAGCAGACCGGCTTCAAGAACGCCGATATCCAGCTGACCGATGCCCAGCTGCTGACCAATATCCATGCCGTACAGCGGCGGCAGAATCTGCCCTTGTCCGACAAGCTGGTGTCCAGTGCCGGATGCAAGGTCAATCTTGACGTGGATATGGAAACCGGGACGGGCAAGACCTACTGCTACGTCAAAACCTTCTTCGAGATGAACAAGCGGTACGGATGGACCAAGTTCATCGTGGTGGTGCCCAGCATTGCCATCCGTGAGGGCGTGCTCAAGTCGCTGGAAATTACCGCCGAACATTTCACAGAGAGCTACGGCAAGAAGGTCCGCTTCTTTGCCTACAACTCGAAGCAGCTGCACCATCTGGAAAGCTTCTCCTCCGATGCGGGGATCAACGTCATGGTCATCAATATCCAGGCGTTCAATGCCACAGGGAAGGATAACCGCCGCATCTATGACGAGCTGGACGACTTCCAGTCGCGCAAACCTATCGACGTGATCAGTAGCAACCGCCCCATCCTGATCCTGGATGAACCTCAGAAGATGGAGGGCAAAAAGACATTAGAAGCGCTCGCCAAGTTTAAACCGCTGATGATCCTGCGCTATTCGGCCACCCACCGGACCACGCACAACAAGATCCACCGCCTCGATGCCCTGGACGCCTACAACCAGAAACTGGTGAAGAAGATTGCGGTACGCGGCATCACGGTGAAGGGCCTGGCGGGCACCAACGCCTATCTCTACCTTGAATTCATCGAGATTTCCAAGAAGGCACCGCTTGCCCGGATAGAGATGGAAGTGCGCCAGGGTGGCGGGATCAAGCGGATCGTCAAACGCCTGGAGTGCGGCAAAGACCTGTTCGTTGAATCAAACGAGCTGGATCAATATCGCGGCTTTGTCATCGCCCAAATCGACGCCAACAAGGACACGGTGGAGTTCACCAATGGTCATGTTCTGAGCGCTGGCGATGCAACCGGCGACATCACGGAAATGGCCATCCGGCGGATTCAGATCAGAGAAGCGATCAGGGCTCACCTTGAGAAGGAGCAGGTTCTGTTTGCCCAGGGCATCAAGGTGCTGTCCCTTTTCTTCATCGACGAGGTGGTCAAATACCGGGACTACAGCCAAGCCGAGGAGCAGGGAGAGTACGCCAGGATTTTTGAAGAAGAATACGAACGGCTCAAAGCTGAATATTTGAGCCTTCTTCCCTTGGATGGTGGGATGTACCAGGAATATCTGAAAGGTATTCCCGTCGGTCGCACCCACGACGGTTACTTCTCCATTGACAAGAAAACCAAGAAGCTCACCGATCCGAGCTTCAAGACCCGTGGAGAAGACGCCGGGCTTTCCGATGACGTGGATGCCTACGATCTGATCCTGAAGGACAAGGAACGGCTGCTCTCCTTCGCGGAACCGGTCCGGTTCGTTTTCTCCCACTCCGCCCTGCGGGAAGGTTGGGACAACCCCAATGTTTTCGTCATGTGCATGCTCAAGCACAGCGACAACACCATCTCGCGCCGTCAGGAAGTTGGCCGGGGGTTGCGGATTAGTGTCAATCAGCATGGGGATCGCATGGACAACCCGGCAACGGTCCATGACGTGAATATCCTGACCGTTGTCGCGAGCGAGAGCTACAAGGACTTTGTCGGAAATCTTCAGCGTGAGATCAGCGACTCCCTCTCTGCACGCCCTCGCAAGGCGGACGAAGCCTACTTCACCGGGAAGGTCATCACCACCGAAACTGGGACAGTGGAAATTACCCCGGTCATGGCCAAGCAGATATACAAGTATCTGCTCAAGAACGACTACACCGATGACGTTGATCAGGTTGCCGAAGCCTACCACGAGGCAAAAGCCAACAAGACCCTGGCGGCGCTTCCGCCCGAGCTCGCCCCTCATGCGGACCAAATTTTTGGCCTGATCGACAGCGTCTTCAGCGAGTCCCAGCTGCCCGATGTGGGTGATGACCGGAAGCCGAAGACCAATCCGCTGAATGCCAACTTCGAGAAAAAGGAGTTCAAGGCGCTCTGGAGCCGAATCAATCAGAAGGCGGTCTACCGTGTCGAATTCGATTCCAGTGAACTCATCCGAAACAGCATCCGGGCTCTGGACAAAGAGCTGCGGGTGACGCCGCTGCAATACACCATCCAAAGCGGCCTCCAGGGCGATCAGGTTACCGATGCCCAGCTCAGAAGCGGTGACGGATTTGCGCTGACCAATACGTCGGTTGAAACCCACAATGCGTCAATCCATTCCATGGTCACCTATGACCTGCTCGGGAAACTCTCCGAAAACACCCAACTGACAAGAAAGACCGTCGCCGAGATATTGGGCGGCGTTCAGGCTGCGGTTTTCAAGCAATTCAAACAAAACCCGGAGCATTTCATCGCCGAAAGCTCACGGCTTATCAACGAGCAAAAGGCCACGATCATCATTGAACGGCTGAGCTACGACAACATCGCCGAGACCCACGATATCGATATTTTCACCGCTGGGCAGAGCAAACAGGACTTCACCAAAGCCACCGACAAACTCAAAAATCATATCTATGACTACGTGATTACCGACTCTAAGGTAGAGAGACAGTTTGTGAATGAGCTGGACACCAGCGCCGAGGTGGTAGTCTATGCAAAACTTCCACGAGGGTTCCTGATTCCTACTCCTGTTGGCGACTACAACCCCGACTGGGCCATCTCCTTTAAGGAAGGCTCTGTCAAACATATCTATTTCGTCGCCGAGACCAAAGGCTCGATGTCCACCATGCAACTGCGAGCCATTGAGGAAAAGAAAATCGAATGCGCCCGTAAATTTTTCGAAGAGATCAATCGCAAGTTGAACCCGGAACATGTGAAATATGATGTTGTTACCAGCTACGGGAAGTTGATGGAGATTGTCGGTATGGGAGGAGCATCCTTATGACCTCATCCCTGCTAACTCATGGTTTGTAAAGGCCCACTGACTTATATTTAAAGTTTCAAGGAGAGCAGCCATGAGGGCATGGGGAAAGCACGTCTATCGTATTGGGAACGAAGAAAATTATGATGTGGCAAGTCCCGAAGAAACTCTGGAACTCCAGAAAAAGCACATCGAGCCCTGGCTAGCTGCTGTCTTTCAGAGCGAGCATCTTGCTCTACTCCTTGGCAGCGGCTTTACGAAGGCTGTGGCTATTCAGGCAGGCACAACCGCATCGGATATGGCGTGCGACTATACCGATTTCCCCTTGGCTGATAAGCTCCAGAAGGCCGCCAAGAAGTCCGCCGAGGCAATGGGGCGCGGTGAAGCGAATATTGAAGACCAGATTCGGGCTGCAAATGTTCTTGCTCAAGGTCTGATAATCATGGGCGACGAACAGCACAAGGGCATCACAACAGCCCTCTACGCGCTGTTCAAGAAATTCCTCAATGGGATCTCGAAAACGGAACGCTATATGAAGAGCGCCGTTGAGAAGGCCGCAGAGGGAGCCAAGCCAGAGGGAGAGCCTGCGGCAGAGGGTGCCAGCCAAGAAAATGCTACCGAAAAGCTCGATCCGTTGGTGATGCTGGTATCTTTCCTCCTAAGTTTTTCCAGCCGAACGGCCACCCGCGAGCGCCTCCACATATTCACGACAAATTACGACCGCTTGATTGAGTATGGCGCTGATCTGGCTGGCCTCCACCTGTTAGATCGTTTCGTGGGTTGCCTCGAACCAATTTTTCGCTCTTCACGGCTGGATATCGACATGCATTACAACCCTCCTGGAATTCGTGGTGAGCCGCGTTATCTGGAGGGGGTGGTCCGGCTGACCAAGCTTCATGGCTCTTTAGACTGGATTTATCGCAACGGCTTTGTGCGAAAAGTCGGGTTGCCTTTTGGGCCGCAGGACGACCACCCGGCCATCAATGAAAAGCCATCTGATTCCGTAATGATTTATCCGAATTCAGCAAAGGACAGGGAAACTTCCGAATACCCCTACGTCGAACTGTTCCGAGATTACGCCGCCGCTGTTTGCCGCCCCAATTCGGTACTTGTGACATATGGCTATGGATTTGGAGACGAGCACATCAACCGGACGGTTGCCGACATGCTCACAATCCCCTCCACCCACTTGGTCATTATTTCATTTGGTGATGAGGGAGGACGAATCAGCTCATTCTGCAAGCAGGTCGGTAGAAAAGCTCAGATTTCCTTGCTGATCGGGCCGCATTTCGGAAGTATGTCAACGCTGGTTGAGAATTATCTACCCAAGCCCGCCATCGACCGTATCACCATCCGGCAAACGGAGCTATTGCGAAACCGTGGATGGGAACCCTCTCTCCGTAAAGTTGAGGAGGAAGAGGCATGACCTCACCGATCTCGCGAATCTCATCCTTGACGATCGGGACGGTCGAGAGCGTATCGCCTGATGAAATCGCCGTCCTACTCGACGTAGATTCCCCTCGCAATACCGCTCTGAATACCGGAGTGCCCACGCCGTTTCCCAGGATTAATAGCTTTGTCCTGTTGCCAAACGAATCCGGTGCAGTTGTGGGAATCGTCGTGTGGCTGGGGGTTGAAAGGTCGGCTTACCCCAAGCGGCAAGGACTTAAAGATTTTGGCCTTATCGATCTGCCTTTCCCACTGAGAAAGATGACGATCTGCCCAATTGGGACGTTGATTTCAGAGCATAGCAAATGGCGTCTAGAGAGGGGTGTCCAAAGCTTTCCATCTGTTGGTGATCCGGCAATCCTTCCGACTCGCGAGCAGACAATCGCCATTGTTACAGGCGAGGGTAAGGACAGCAGAGTTATGTTGGGGACCTGTCCAATTGCGCATGACGCGCCTATCGGCATTGATCCAGACAAGCTTTTTGGTCGGCATCTCGCGGTTCTGGGAAACACCGGTAGCGGGAAATCTTGTACTTTGGCGGCTCTGGTCCGTTCTGCCGTTGAATCGGCTCAGGCGTCAATCAAGGAGCCAGCAGCCACGGCTCAAGGGGAGCAAACCCCCGGAGAGAAAAGCAATCCAAACGCTCGATTTATTATCCTTGACCCCAACGGGGAATACTCCAAGTGCTTTCAGGACTTGGGTTCCGGCTGCCGAGTCTTTCAGGTGCCCCCAATTTCAAATTCCGACGCCAAAGAGTTCTCGTTGCCAGCATGGATGTGGAACAGCTCAGAATGGGCAGCGGTTGCTCAGGCGGCACCGAGGGTACAAAGGCCGATTCTTCAAACTGCTCTGCGAGATCTACGATCTGGCAGTTGTCGAATCCTCGATATAAAAACGAAGATCTGGGGGCGGTGCCGCATGGTACTTGCATACCTATCGCAGTTTGAAGCAAAAGGGACCATGGGGTGGCCAGACACTGATAATTGTGGCTCCCAACTCTTTGCATTTATCAATGATATCGGGAGCTATAAAGCTAAACTGGATGAAAAACATCCGCTACAGAAGCATCTGAAAAATCTAGAAACACAATTAAACCAGACGCTGACAGCAAACCATAAGAAGAACAGAACCTATCATGATTTTTCAGATGGAGCTCTTTCAGAAATTTCTAAGCTGATCGACGTAGTTTTGGCGCAATACCCAAAAGATGTGAATTCGATTTGCTGTAATGAAGACACCCCGGTCAATTTTGACACCGACAGCTTGGCCGATTATTTGGAAATTATAGCCAATCAACAAGGCGGCAACGCAAATCAGTTTATCGCAACAATGGTCATGCGAATAAAAGCGATGCAAGCTGACCCGCGCATGAGAGGTGTAATTTCTCCTGACAATCAGCCGACTCTTGCGGATTGGCTTACTAGCCATGTGGGTTCCAATGCTGGAGGGAATGGCCCAGTAGCCGTTATCGATCTCTCTCTTGTGCCCTATGAAATTCTGCATCTGGTGATTGCTGTTGCCTCGCGAATAATTCTTGAATCTTTGCAGCGTTACCGAAAAGTTTACACTCAAAATCTGCCAACGGTTCTTGTCCTGGAAGAGGCCCATACTTTTGTGGCAAAGAGGCTCCCTCATGGAGATGAAATTCCAAGCCCAGCAGACATGTGTAGGGGGATATTCGAGCGGATTGCCAGGGAAGGCCGTAAGTTCGGTCTTGGCCTTGTCCTTTCGTCACAGCGGCCTTCTGAATTGTCAGAAACTGTTCTATCGCAATGTAATTCCTTCTTGCTCCACAGAATTACCAATGATCGGGACCAGGAATTAGTCTCACGTCTCGTTCCTGATAATGCGCGTGGCCTTTTGCGCGAGCTGCCCAGCTTGCCCACCCGCCATTGTATTCTGCTGGGCGTTGCATCCAAAGTTCCCGCGCTTATCGAAATGAAACATTTGAGTGATGCACAGAGGCCGGCTTCTGACGACCCCGATTTCTGGAGGGTATGGACCAATCAAGAAGAACGTCCGATTGATTGGGACAAGATTACCGGTGAATGGATCGGGGCTGACTCTAGTAACAAGTAACGGCGATGACCCTACTGGCGATGCTGGAGATCCACAATGAACGATGGAAAAAACACACTGACGATTCGTCTCAGGCATGGTTGAGGACATCTATGAAGGCGACGAAGTCATGCCTCGGGTATCTGAGGCTGCTTTGGGAAGTGTATCATTAGGTTGGCCGTAAAAATAGCGCTAAACCGCACACTTAGAAAATTTACTTAGCCAGAGGCTATCACAATTTCTGATGGAAAAGCGAAAAAACTTATAAATGTAATTAAATGGGTATATATTGGTCGTCGCTTAGGAAAGGGTGAGAGAAAACACTTTTACGACGTGGTGGTAGGTCTTGATTCCGAAGACCTGGCATTGTTAATCTTCGGCGATAGGGAAAACCCTTCAGGTCCAAGTCTTTCATAACTAGATGTAATTACATAAAAAGCGTGGGTGTGATATGCAGGCAGATTTGGTAAAACGATTGTTTAAGGCTGTAAGCAAGGGAGCAGATAAAGAAATATTGTTCTCTTGTAAAAAAATAATCGAAGCTGAGCGAGTAAAGGGACACTTAGTATTAGCGGCAAATCTCGAAAAAATTCTTGAATCACGCCTGACCGCAGAAAATGATAAAAGCTTAGCAACGCTCCCAATGAGTAAAAGAAATAATGATCCAATGGTCACTATAATTTCACATGATGAACTTAGACATCATATGATATTAAATGAAGAAGTAGATAAACGATTTAGAAGAGTTGAAAAGGAATTTGCAGCTCGTGAACGACTAGCAAAGTTTGGTTTTTCATACAAAAAGAAAGTATTACTTTATGGTCCCCCTGGTTGTGGAAAAACTTTAGGGGCTGAACGGTTGGCTTGGAATACTGGACTTCCACTCGTTAAGGTACGATTTGATGCGATGATTTCATCTTATTTCGGTGAATCAGCAGCTAATTTGAGAAACGTATTCGAAACAGTAAAAAAACAACCATCTTTACTGTTCTTAGATGAATGTGACTTTATTGCAAAATCAAGAAACCTCTCAAATGATGTTGGGGAAATACCTCGGATTGTTAATACATTACTGCAACTACTTGATGATTTTAATGCGCCTGGACTTCTTGTTGCTGCAACTAATCTAGATAAAATGTTGGACAAGGCAATATTTAGAAGATTTGATGACGTCTTTGAGGTTCCGATACCTACGCATAGCGAAATATTGGAGCTATTGAAAACAACTCTATCCGCAGTGGAAACACAACCCAAACTAAATTGGGGTGTTGTATCGAATAAAATGGTTGGAATGTCAGCAGCAAATATAGTAAGTGTCGCACAAAATGCAGCAAAGACTGCAATATTGGAAGGTAACAAAGTTGTAACTCAAAAGGATCTAGAACTGGCTTTGAATGAAATATACTCGAAGGACCAACAAGGGGAGCTTTTCCATGCCACCTAGAATAGAGTTCCAACACCTTCCTTTGCCTTTTGTCTTGTCTGACCGCCCTTTCCTAAATGGCCGCGGTAACCCACCCCCACAATTTGTGAACAATTGCGCTAATCGTATTCAACATAGTAATACATTGAAACAGGCAGCTACAAATGCTTCTGCTTATTGGGCGGAGAGAAATCGTGCTCGCATAGCACAAAACTTACCTACCTTACCTGTTGGCGTGCCGATTTTAATAAAAGTTGATCCTGATTCCGATCTTGATTTTCTGAGGTCTTTCGGTTTTGAAATCGTATCCGAACAAGAAGACGGGTTTGTTATTATATCCTCTGAGGAAATAGATCTAGCAAAGTTTCATGAGAAAGTTGATGCGTTCGCTCGGGACGAAGTTCGGAGTGGCAATTCCGCAAAAGTTTATGAGCTGGTAGCCGATCCAACACTTGAATGTAGACTTGACCGCTTGCTATCGGAGAAACTCAGAGAACAATGGCCTCTTATAAATGACCAGTCGGAATATGTTGTAGAATTCGGAATAGAATGCATTGGTGCGATAGTATTGGCTGAACTTAAGCCGCAAAAAGATGATGAAACTGACATTAAATATGAAACGAGGAAACTGCGTTGGGAACGCAAGAGGACTGAAGCGTATGAAAAATGGGATGAATTAAGGTTGCAGCGCGAAGACCAATTCATCACTATTGTCGAAGATTATGATGGAGAAGTGCTAGATTTGATTGATGGCGCCGCAATTTTTTTGCCTGATAGTTTTACTGCAAGGGTGAGAATCTGTGGTTTAGGTTTCAAAGATTTGGTTTTGAATTATCCTTATCTGTTCGAAGTTACTGAACCTGATACACTACTAGCCGAAGTGCCTGGTCTTTCGCAACCTGTACCAAATCCTGAGTTTCAAGTTGCTGGACCCGATGAGCATGCACCATTTGTCTGTGTCATCGACAGCGGTATTCAAGAAGAGCATACCCTATTAAGAAACGCAATTGATACTGCTACGTCGGAGTGTTTTATACCTGGGAAACCCTCCACAGATGTCGCTGATTATGTTGGCAATGGGGGGCACGGTACCCGAGTTGCTGGTGCCATATTGTATCCGAACCAAATTCCTCGCCACGGGAGATATCAGCTACCTTTCTGGATTCGAAACGCGAGAGTTCTTGACGAACATAATAAGTTAATTGATGATATTTTCCCTCCAGCTTTGCTTTCTCGAGTTGTTGACAAGTATTGTGCGCTTCGGCATCCGACAAAAATATTCAATCACTCTATATCTGGCTTTCACCCTTGCAGAATTCGTCATATGTCTTCTTGGGCTGCACAGATGGACTTACTGTCCTACGATAAAGATGTTTTAATAATTCAAAGTGCCGGCAACCTGTCGCGCAATTCACTTGGCCCAATTCGATACGGTATAGCTGATCACGTGCGTGCAGGGCGGAGATATCCCAGTTATTTGCTGGAAGATTCTTGCCGCATTCCTAACCCTTCTCAGAGCCTTCAAGCTTTAACCGTCGGATCTGTTGCACACGCTGAGATCAACACGCCAGACACCGTTTCATTTGAAACACCCGGAATGCCATCTGCATTTACCACAACAGGACTTGGTATTTGGGGTTCAATAAAGCCAGAGGTTGTGGAATTCGGGGGCGGAACTGTTCATGATAGGGGAAATCCGCCTAACATTGTTTCACCGCCAGAAGTTTGCCCAGAACTAGTTAGGTCAACATATCCTAATGGTGGCCCCGCCTTTGCTAGAGACTGTGTTGGCACATCCTTTTCTGCTCCAAAGGTTGCCCATATCGCCGCTTCTGTCGAAGCACTTTTCCCCAATGAGCCTGCTCTCTTATATCGAGCATTGATAGTAAACTCCGCACGGTGGCCCCGTTGGGCCGAAAATCATCAAACCAAAGCTAACGCCATAAGGAAAATAGGATATGGTATTCCTGATGTTGATCGAGCTACAACAAATTCACTTTACCGCGTTACTTTGATCAGTAGTGGGGAAATGAGGGTCAAAGCACGTGAGGCTCATATTTATCGAGTACCAATCCCTGATGATTTGCGCAATATCATTGAAGAACACAGTATAAGAATTGATGTGACACTGTCATATGCTGCAAAACCTAAGCGAACAAGAAGAAACCCAAGGAACTATCTATCGACTTGGGTTGATTGGAAAAGTTCAAAAATTGGAGAAAGTTACGACTCTTTCAGAACTAGGATATTAAGAGATGGTGCTCGGGGCGTTAATGATGGTGAAGGAGAAATTCCTTGGATGCTACGTGAGAGAGATCATTGGGGAAATATTACAGGAGTTAAGCGGAGCATTGGCACCGTACAAAAAGACTGGGCATATTTGAACTCAAACCAATTCCCAGAAGATTTTTGCATAGGAGTTATTGGACACCCTGGTTGGGATAAAGATGTAGATTCGTCAGCAAAATATTCTCTCGCCGTTAGCTTCGATGCTATTAACAGCGACATTGAAATCTATTCTAGTATTGAAGTTGCTGTCGAAGCTATTATAGAAGCAGGCCAAATTGTAGTTGAAGTGTAAATGGCTCTAAGAGCTTGAGGCAGCAACTCAGCAACCCACATAGAGATGATTTTATTCAATTTGTCGGCACCCGATAAGGGGGCTTGGCGTTAATGGCATCATTGATGACAAACTCAGCTTGAAGGTTTGTACTCGTATGCGCATAGGGGAGAAGTAGAATTCTCAAAGGGGGGATGATGGGGGACAAAATTATGCGATTTGGAATGGCAGCCCTGCTACTCATTTTTTTCGGTTTTTCTTTACCTGCGTGTGTGACCCTTCCCAAAGAAGCTCCTGAACTTTCGATGCAATTGGGGAATCGGATCTCCGCTATCGAAGAAGCCCACTTCACTTTGCTGCACAAATATTTCAATGATAAACGAAGCAAGGTGGACGAATTTATAATGGAGGAATGGGTCCCCGAATTCACTAGGCAGGTTACCTCTGATCCGAACATTGAAAGGGTGTGGGCTGAAATAGTTCGTAGCGGCAACAAAAATGACCAGCAAGAGTTCCTTGTTCGTTTAAGCCCTAAGCTCCAGCTCAAAATCAATTCAAAACGCCTCGAATTGATTAAACCACTTGATGACGCTGAACGTCTGCTCGAACGAACACTGCATGAAGAATATCAGCAGGCGAGAGCCATCAACAACAGCCTAACAAGCTTCCTTGTATCGGCGGCAAAAGTAGACGAGAATCGGCGTCGGTATATGGAGATGGCAGGAGTTACTGATCAAAAGATGTTGATGGTTATTGACAAGATCGATTCTGGTATCGGAGCTTTGTTGAACAAGGCTCAGAATGTGGCAGACAAAGAGGAAAATACGAGAAAGTACCTGGATCAAATCAAGTCTGTGATCGAAACAGTAAAAAAGTAAAAAGGAGGATCGAACATGGCCATTGATTGGGATAAATTTGATCAAGATGCAGATAAGGCTATTGAAGAGGCGGGGAAGCGTACCGATGCAAAACTGGCTTCCGTCGTATCTTCAGTAACCCGTTTGACTGATGATGAAATTCAGGAGCTTTTTCCTGAACCGGCAGATGTAGATAAACTTAGGGAGCTGATGAAGGTAGTGAAGTCGGCTGGTGATCGAAATGATAAAATTAATTCCATAGTCGAAAATTCCGAAAAGTTTGCTGGAGTCATCGTTACCTTGCTAAGCAAATTTGCATGACGAATGTCTTGAGTAAGTTAAGGGTCAGTTTCCACACGAGTCTTGATTGATTCGACCTTTTAATGTAGTACTCGGCTTGAACGTTAGAATCTTTCGTGATGAAATAGTAATTGTTTCACCGGTCTGCGGGTTTCTTCCGGTTCTGTCGGCCTTCTTCCGGACCACAAAATTCCCGAACCCACTTATCTTCACATGCCCTTCGGTTAGAATCGCGTCCTTGAGAACTTCTAGGGTAAGTTCCACCAATTCGATGGCTTCTTTTTTGCTGTAAGAAAGCTTCTCATTCAGAATGTCGGCTAAATCGGCTTTCGTCATCTCCCGGACCTCTCATTGTGTTGATGTGAACGCTGTAAATACCACAACTTGCAATAAATTTCCAAGTAAAAAAGGCGGCCTGATCACGTGGTCGCCTCCCCGGCCTAGGCATCATCCAATCTGAAACCTGAAGCATGGCGACTGTGCTACCGCCAGTGCTTGGGAGATGAAAATGGCGACTCAAGGAGCTTCTGGAGCAATGGCAGAACCGCTTAAAGTTATGGTTGGGCCTTCTGGCCACTATCACCAACTCAAATCAGGGCAGATCAAGTATCAGAAGAGTAAGCCCGCCAAACCAATCTGGCGCATCCTGGTCCTTGACGAAGCCATGAACAAGATGCACGTCCGAGTATTTCCTGCCCAGCCTTCCGCCCATGAAATCGAACAAGTCGTCTTGGGGGTGCTGCAGGATCAAAGTCTGTCATCAAGCCATATTGTAATTCCTGCCACAGTAGAGAGGTTGTGCCCTGGGCTGCAAGAGAAGCTCATGTCGCAGAACGTGACGGTTTATCTGCCGCGTCACGGCTTTGCTTCCGGCTCACGGGCCGGGCAGGAATGGGAGAAGTTTCTTTCCACTCTAGAATGGAGCCTTGATAGGGCGCGTGAGTCTACGGCCTCATGCGAGGAGATCACCGCCGCTTCGGGGCATACATTTGGGATTGTCACCTCAGACCTATGGCGAAGTGACGATAGGGATTCCAGTGGATTCAGCATAGCGCATGATTTGGCTGACAAGATAACCCGCCTTCGGGGACGTGATCCTGAGGTAGGCCGAAAAATGCGGGACAGTGAATTGTTTGGGGCGCCTCTCAACATGGGTACCGAAACGCTGCCTCCGCAGGATGCTTTGACCGAGCTTCTGGGCGATCCGAACCGGCACCTGATGCACGAAAGGTGGGGACAGCAAATATGGGATATTGTGCTGCAGCTCAAGAAAATCAGGGATGCCCTGCTCGAAAACAAAGCTCCCTTGATCGCTGAGCTGGGTGCGTCAGCCGTCCTGCACCAGATTGAGGGTCTGCGAACCAACCGCGAGGACTTTCTGTCCAGCCTGGGATTCCGTCTCCGTGACACGTCTCTACGATATCAGGTATCGCTTGGGATGAAGGAAGCCTTCAAGCAGCTCATTCGTTTGGACAACGATCTGCTGCAGGTCTCGGCTGCCAAGGTCACCGTGCACTATCCCGAAGGCTGCACCGAATTATCCCTGCGAGGCGTTCCGGCTCACAATCACCTGGAAAAAATGATGCAGGAACTCTCCGGCGGCCGGGTCACCGTCATTCCCCATCTTGCCGACAT
>MTLC01000670.1_pt1 | contig 24907 bp, 26 predicted proteins | sample 1982451 | NCBI WGS metagenome assembly MTLC01 (sample SAMN05710165, study PRJNA340218) | biofilm metagenome | isolation source: sample SPH anode biofilm adapted to +100 mV | place: USA | collected 2012-02-03 | reverse complement strand
GAGGCGAAGGCGGAGGGAGCGGTAGCGGATACGGTGCGCGCCGACGTGAAGACCCTCGACAACCTGGTGAACCTGGTCGGCGAGATGATCATCAACAGAAAGCGCCTTGAGGCGAAGCTTGACGGGCTGAAGGAGCTCTGCTACGAACTCCCCCCCGAGAAGGCGGCGCCCTTCACCGCCTTTCGCGGCGAACTGGAGGAGGACATCCTCTACCTCGGCTTTTTGATCCAGGACCTGCACGAAAAGGCGATGGGGCTCAGGATGCTGCCGCTGAAGACCATCTCGGACGGTCTCGAACGGCTCGTGCGCGACCTCTCCCTGCAGCTTTCCCGCGAGGTGCAGTTCGAGATCGAGGGGCAGGGAATCGAGATGGACCGGGTGCTCCTCGACGGGCTGAAGCCTATCCTCATCCACCTTTTAACCAACGCCCTAAGCCACGGCATCGAGCCCCCCGAGGCGCGCGAAGCGTGCGGCAAACCGCGCCGGGGGAGCGTCCTTTTGAGCGCGCGCCACGAGGGAAATTCGGTGCTCGTCGAGGTGCGGGACGACGGGCGCGGCATGGACCCTGCCGCCATCAAGGCCGCCGCGGTATCCCGCGGCGTTATAGAGGCGCGCGAGGCCGAGGGGCTTACCGACGAGGAGGCCCTTTACCTCACCTTCCGCCCCGGCTTTTCCACCGCCGAGATCGTCACCGACATCTCCGGGCGCGGGGTCGGCATGGACGTGGTCAAGAAGAACATCGAGCGCGTCAAGGGCAACGTGACGCTGTCGAGCGAGACCGGGCGGTTCACCCAGGTGACCCTGCAACTGCCGCTCACCCTCTCGGTCCTGGACGCGCTCATCATCACCTGCGGCGACGAGACCTTCGCCGTCCCCGCCACCTATCTGCAGGAGATCCTGAAGGTGCGTCCGTCGGAAATAACCACCATGGGAACGGACGAGGTGATCAAGGTGCGCGGGGCCACCACGCCGCTTTACAGCCTGGCGGGCATGCTGGGACTCCCGTCGCGGCGTGACGCGGGGGACGCCCCTCTGCCTGTTCTGGTGCTCAAGCACTGTGACCAGAGGATCGCCTGCATCGTCGAAAGCCACGTCGGATACTCCGAGGTGGTGGTCAAGGGGCTCGGCAAACAGTTCGGAAACGTCCGCTACCTCTTCGGTGCCACTATCATGGGGGACGGCAACCCCGCCCTCATCCTCAACGTACCGGACCTCTTCCAGTCGGGAGGAGGTGCACCGCGCGCCACCCTCTCTCCCGAGGAGGAAGCGGCGGTGAGGCGCCGTCCGAAGGTCCTGGTCGTGGACGACTCGATCACCACACGCACCATGGAGCAGAGCATCCTTGCGGGCCAGGGGTACCACGTGGTGACCGCGGTCTCGGGCGAGGACGCCATGGAGAAGAGCGCAGCCGATCGTTTCGACCTCATCATCTCGGACGTGGAAATGCCGGGGATGAACGGCTTCGAGCTCACCCGGCTCCTGCGCGCCTCGGAAACGTACCAGGACACCCCGATCATCATCGTGTCGTCCTTGTCGCGTGACGAGGACAAGCGGCAGGCGCTGCAGTCGGGGGCGCAGGCCTATATCGTGAAGGGTGCCTTCGACCAGGGTCTTTTGCTGGAAACGGTGCAGATGCTCATAGGGTGACCGGGAAGGGGCGCCTGAGCGTCCGAGGAAAAGGAGCGACATGACCACGAGGATTGTGCTGGCGGACGATTCCCTCCTCGCGCGCCGGCTTTTGAAAGACATGCTGCACGGCGTGGACGGCATCGAGGTGGTGGCCGAGGCGGCCGACGGCGTGCAGGCGGTCGAGCTGACCCAGTCGCTCGCCCCGGACCTCGTCGTCATGGACCTGCTCATGCCGGTTTTGGACGGGCTGGACGCCATCGAGGAGATCATGTCCCAATCCCCCACCCCGGTCCTCGTCCTCTCTGGCAACGTGGAGGCGAACGAGGTGGACCGCGCCTTCGCCGCCATCAAGCGGGGCGCCCTCGATGTCATGGAGAAACCGCTTTTGGAGGACGAGGCGTCGCTGGCACTCTTCGCCCGGACGCTGAGGGAGAAGATCCTTTTCCTCTCGAGGATTCGGGTGATCCGGCACCCAAGGCGCAGGTTGCGGCTCCCCGAGGCGATCCCCCCCCCGCACGACGGCGCCGGCCACACCATCCTCGCCATCGGAGCGTCAACCGGAGGACCGAAGGCGGTGATGCGGCTTTTGAAGTCGCTTCCCGCCGGTTTTCCGGGGACCGTCTTCGTGGTGCAGCACATAGCCCCAGGGTTCGCCCGGGGCTACGCCAAGTGGCTGGATAGGGAGTGCGCCCTGCCGGTCACCACCGCCCGGGACGGTGCCACGTGCAGTTCAGGTGAGGTACTGGTCGCGCCCGACGGCAGCCACCTCACCCTCGACAACGGCACGATCCGCCTGGTCGACACCCCCGCGGTGAACTGCTGCCGCCCCTCCATCGACGTCTTCTTCTCATCGCTCGCCCGGCAGCGTTGCGATCAGGTCGTGGCGGTGCTGCTCACCGGCATGGGGCGAGACGGCGCGCAGGGGATGCTGCGCATTCGGGAGGCCGGTGGGACCACCATCGTGCAGGACGAACCATCCTGCGCCGTATTCGGCATGCCCAAGGCGGCCATCACCCTCGACGCCGTGGATCGGGTGGTCCCGCTGGACCTGATCCCCGCCGTCCTGGAACGACTGTTCGGAGCAGTACGCCCCGACACCTCAGCGGGCGCCCCTGCGTCCGTCACCTGACCTAAAGGAGCCACCATGAACGAGAAGATCCTCATCATAGACGACAGCGAGCTTGTGCTCGCCATGGCGAAAGACGCACTGGAGCAGGCAGGATACCTGGTGCTTACCGCAACGAACGGCATCGAGGCTAACCGGTTCATCTTCTCCAAAGAGAGGCCGGACCTGATCATCATGGACATCATGATGCCGATGCTGGACGGGAACAAGAAGGCGAAGCTGCTCAAGGAGAACGAGGTGAGCCGTGACATCCCGATCCTGCTCCTCTCCTCGAAGAGCGAAGCGGAGATGCGCACCCTGATGGCCGAGGCCGGCGCGAACGGTTACATCCTGAAGCCCTTCACCGCGGCGCAGATCACCGAAACGGTGCGCAGTTGCCTGACCAGGGCCTGCTGATGCCCTCTTCCCCTTTTTGCTGCGCGCAAGGGCTCAAGCGGCGCAGGTTGTAAAAAAACGAACAGTGCATTTTTTTACCCGGCGGCCGCAAAGGTAGGAAGTGCGTGATTTAGTAGAAGGAACAGGTTGAAAGTGTAAATTTTTTCACACTCCCCCAACGCGGCGCCCCCGCGGGAGTTCCCGCATAACACACCGTTTTTACTTGATTTTCTTCAATTACCGCCTTGGCATACATATTGGAATAAGGTCCCTGTTGTCGATGCCATCGCTACCGGGAGAAGATCATGGACCAACAGTACAGCATCATCAATCAGTGCCTCCAACTGCTCAAGCAAAGCGACATGCCTACCATAAAGAAGCTGCGGGTGGAGATCCAACTCATCCAGATGAAGAGGCTATTGCTGAACGACGCCCTGACAAACGAGGTAGTCCGGGGTTCCTGTGGCGAGGACGTTTTCGAGGGGCTCTTAAGCCAGATGCGTAGGATCTGCGGTGAAGGGTACCACGGCGATGCGCTCACCGACCTGATGGAACGGATCGGGGGAATGCTGACCGTTCTTGGCGGGGAACACGTCCACCACTAGCAGGAGGCGGCCAGGAGCGTCACGGTGGCGAGGGTCCCCTCGCCCGGGCGCGAAGTAAGCTCCAACCGGCCGCCATGCTCGGCGACGATGTACTGGGATATGTAGAGCCCGAGGCCGCTGCCGCCGCGCTCAAGCTTCGTCGAATAGAAGGGCTCGAAGAGCCGCTCCATCGTTTCCGGCGCTATGCCGCTGCCGTTGTCACGCACCTCGACCAACACCTCATCTCCCCCTGCTTCGCAGCGGGTGGTAAGACGGATCTCACCCTGCCCGCCGGAGAAGGACTGCATGGCGTTCAGGATGAGGTTGATGAGCACCTGCTCGATCTGCTGCTGGCTGCCGGCGACGACAGGCAGCCCGGTGCCAAGGGAGGTGTGGAGCTGGATGTCCTTGTTGGTCTGGCAGGCAAGCACCGACAGCGCAGCGCCGACCGCCGCGTTCACGTCCAGCTTCTGGTGCTGCCGCACGGTGCCGCCGACCCCGTAGTCCCTTAGCCCCTGCACCACCAGGGCGATCCGCTCCGAGTTTTCCACGATCTTTCCCGCGTTTTCAACCAGGACGAGCCTAGCCTTGTTATAAGGCACCCCACCGAGGTAGAAGTCCCCCTCTTCCTGCCATACCCCGTCCAGAAGCGGCAGCGCATCAGCCAGCATCTTGCCGATCATGTGCCCGGAGAAGCGGATCGACGCGTTCGGGTTGTTTATCTCGTGCGCCATCGAGGAGAGCAAAAGCCCGAGCGAGGTCATCTTGTTGGTCTGGATAAGACGCGCCATAACCCGCTTCTTCTCCTCCTGCACCTCGAGTTTCATCGCTTTGAGGAGCTCCTCCTGCAGCGCGAGGTTCTCCAGTTCGCGCAGCTCCAGCGAGGCTGCCATGGCGTTTATGGCGTTTGCGGCGCGACCGAGCTCGTCGTCGCCGTCGAGGTCGACGCGTGCCGAGAGCTTGCCGGAGCCGATCTCCTCAATCCCCCCCAGGAGGAGGTTGAAGGAGCCGGTCATCCGCTTCAGGACGTGGTAGCTTAGCAGCGAGACCGCGACCCAGAAAAGGGTGCCTATGCCGAGGGAGGCGAAGACCAGCGTGAGCACGCGCTCGCGCTCACCGGTGGTATCGAGCCTCAGGCGCACCTCTCCGATGACCCGATCCTCGTTGCCCTCACGGTGACCAAGAAGGGCGGACTCGGGAGAAAGGCCGCTCGGCAGGGTAATGGGCACCGCCATGGTGACGGCGTCGTTCGGGATGCGCTCCGACTTCAACTGCCTGGCGTACACCCTCCCTTCGCGGTCGCTGATCGAGACGGAGAGCACCGAGGGGTAGCGCGCCGTGCTCTCGGCAAGCGACTCGAGCGCCTTCACGTTCTCGGCGAAAAGCGGCAGCCGCGCGTTGTGCGCGAGGATAGTGGCAAGGAGTTTCCCCTCGCGCTCGAGGTTACTGCGGTACGCGCCCGCCTCGGTGACAACATAGAAGGAAACGAAGGCGGCGGTAAGAAGCGCAATGGTCCCGGTGAAGATCAGATAGAGACGGAAACGGAAGCTCTTCGCATAGGGGGGAAGCCGGAGTTTTCTCCTCCTCATCTCAATGTCCCCCCCAGACCGCTTAGCTTTAATTGACGCACCACCCCATCGTTGCTCCTGCTCAGCACCTTGCGCGGCGGGACCATCCCCTCTTCCGGCTCTCTCCCCTCCAGCAGATCCTGGGCCATCTCTCCCAACTGCCGGCCTATGTCGTACCGGTCGATGGTAAGCGCCACCGCCGCCCCCATGGTGAGGTAGACGTCGGCGAAGCTGACGACCGGGACCCTCTCGGACTGCGAGAAAAGGAAGTAGGCCTCGGTCGAGGCGGCGGATACCGCGGTGACGTCCGGAATCATCCAGAGCGCGTCCACCTTTCCCCTGAGCGACTGGAGCATGGCCGGAGTCTCCTTGGGAGCGTGGACCTCGCGCAGAACGAGACGGAGATGCCCCTTGGAGGCGGCCAGAGCCTTTTTCACGTAGACGCCGCTGCGCCCGGGGTCGTAGAGCACCCCTACCCGCTCGGTGCCGAGCGATTGGAAGAGGGAAAGGTACCGGGCCGGATCGAAGAGCATGCTGATACCGCGCACCGAGCGGCGCGGCTTCACGTTGAGCGCCATCATGCACAAAACGGGGGTCTCCCCCTGTTTCTGGGCCAGTTCGAGGGCGCGGTCCCCGACAGCGACAATCGCTTTGGGATGCTCTTCCCTCACGATCCGTACCAGGTCCAGGTCGGCGTAATCGGACAGGACGATCCGGCGGCTTGAGGCGCGACACTCCCTCTTGAAGCCCCGAACCGCCTCCTCGTACCCCTTTTCATGCATTGACTGCAGAAGCAGGACGTCATAGGCGAAAGCGGGCAAAGGAGCAAACAAAATCAAAACAAAGAGCAGAGGCCTTAGAACTTGCATCTAACCCCCGCTTCGCCCCAGCGCCCGACGTTACGAAATATGCTGTCCAGATATTGCCGTCCGTCGAATATGTTGCGCAGTGAGAGGAAGACCTCGAGGCTGAAGGTATCCGTAGTGGCGATCCACTTTTTCAGGTGCACGTCCCAGATGACTCCCCCGGTCCTCGAGTGATTCGGGTCATTCCAGTCGACGAGGTTGCCGATCAATTCAGCATGCAGTTGCTCCGGGACGTCGTATTTGAGGCCGATCTTAACGGTGTGCACCGGAACACCATGGAGGACATCACCGGTGCCCTTGTCGGTGGCCCTGACGTAGGTGTAGCCTCCCGAAAGAGAGGTGTTCAGGACAGGAAGCGTTTTGGCCTCCACCTCCATCCCCTCCTTCAGTTGCCGCTGTTTTGGCCCCAATGGCCCCTCGGCCTGGACGTTACTGGTGTCGTTTCTGAAGAAGGTTCCCTTGAGCCAGAAGTAGGGGACGTCCCCGGTTTCGAAGCCGACCTGGGAGGTCCATACCTTCTCCGTGGAATCGGACCGGTTGAGGGAGGTGAGGCTGTACCCTTTGGCGGTATATGCACGCAGCACGCTGTTTTCAGTCAGGGCGTAGGTGAGGCCAAGGCTCGGGCTGAGGTGATCCCCTCCGGACCCGGTCCTGTCGAAACGGGCACTAGGGGTAATGGCGAAGGAACCGAGGGTGATGGTGTCGATTGCGTAGACACCAACACGGTCGGCGCGCCATACCGCCTTTTCTCCCGCGAAATTCAGTTCAGCCTTCACGTGATCGTAATCGACCCCACCTACCAACAGGTGCGTGTCCCCGAGCCACGAGAGTTTCACTCCCCCTCCACGGCTGGTCTCCTTGGTGAGGGTGGACTGGTACTGCAAAGCTTCTGTAGGATCGAGAACGGAGACGTGCGAGGAGTATCGCCGCCCCTGCAGCGAGGCATCAAGGACAAGCCGGTGCGCGAGCGGGTAGCGCAGGGACAGCAACGAGATGAGCTGTCGGCCCCCCTGATCTACGTGCACCGTATCTGTGGCGGTCTGTCCGCTATCATTTTCGGTGAACCCGGTACTGAGGGTGATTTCTCCTTCCGCCGGCAGCTCGTAGCGGATCTTACCGTACAAGCTGCCCAAGCTCGCATCGTTGTTAGGAAGCAGCCCGTCAGAGCGGAGCTTTCCTCCGGCGAGATAGTAACCAAAGCGCTGCACCGTCCCGCTGGCCTCGCCCCTACCGTCCACCGTATCGCGGGTCCCGGTGGAGCCGGAAACGAGCCCTCCGAAGCGTCTGTCATCGTGAGGGTTCTTCGTTATGACGTTGATGACGCCACCCAAGGCGCTTCCCCAGGAAGAGGATGCGGCCCCCTTGACGATCTCGACACGATCGATCATCTGCGCGGGGACGGAGCTTATGTCGGCGTAATTGTCGGCGAGGTTATTGATAGGAATGCCATCGACGAGAACGAGGACATGGTTGAAGCTCGCGCCCTGCACGCGGGCGTTGCTGGCCGTACCCGGCGTCCGATTGGTTTCTAATGCCACTCCAGTCACGATGTAAAGCACGTCGGTCAGGTTGTGCGCGTTTATATCCTCGATCTCCTTCGAGGTCACGACGGTTATGTTTTCTGCGGTCTGCGAGGCGGGGCGCGGCGATCTGCTGCCTGCTACGACGTCGGTATCGGGGCCATTGAAGAGCTCAAGAGAACTGAGATCATCGCTGGCATCTGCCGCACCTGCAAACAGTACCAGCAACAGCAGCGCAGACACCAACAAATCCCTTACATAGGCACAGCACTGCTCGTGCAAGTCATTACGATTGCTCAACAGCACCCCCTTTAAATAAATTTTTTTTAAAACTTGTTGCAATTAAACTTAAGCAGTGCTAACCTTAGCACGCGTTAACCAACATTGCAAAACAAATTTACTAAAGCAAAAGGAGGGAATGGCAATGGCAAAAGAGAACCTGGCATTGGAAGTCCTCGAAACCGGCACGGACGTAGAAGTTCAAACCGAAGGGGTAAGCTGCTGCTGGACGCTGTTTATTTACTTCTACAACTCGCTGTAAGAAACATCCTATTGCGGCGGCGCCCTGTATGCGGGGCGCACGCCGCAGCCGCTGTCAAAGCCCTTGCAGAAAATGCCATAACCACATCGCAGAATGGAACCAAACATGCACATGTCACGCTACCTGAAGATCTACCCCGCTAAAAACCGTCCCGATCACTTCCTTCTCTACTCGACCCTGCGCCTTTCCGCCGCCATCCTCTCCGGCGCCGCCCTCGACCATGCCAGAAACGGCACCCTTCCGGACGCCTTGCGCAACAAGCTGGCGCACCTCGGCATACTGGTGCCGGATCTAGATATCGAGCGGGAGCAGATGCGCGGCATGCTGGACCGGGTGAACGCGAAAAGCCGGCGCTTCACCGCGATGGTGGTGCTGAACCTCGACTGCAACCTGAACTGCGGCTACTGCTACGAGGCGGAGTTCCGCGACGGGCGGTATATGAGCGATGCCACCGCCGACCTCCTGGTCGAGTTCCTCTTGCGCGAGCAGATCACCCGTGGCTTCGATGTCGAGCTTAGCTTCTACGGCGGCGAGCCCCTCATGTCGCTCGACCTGATACGCCGCATCTCCCTGCCGCTCAAGGAGCAGGCGGAGCGCCACGGAGTCGATTACCGTTTCTCCGTGGTCACCAACGGCACGCTTTTGAACCGGCGCTGCGCCGAGGAGCTCGCGGATCTTGGCCTTAAGGGGGCGAAATTCACCCTGGACGGGCCAAAACACATCCACAACATCGAGCGTCCCTACGCCTCCGGCGCTGGGAGCTTCGACGCCATCGTCGACAACATCGCAGCCATATGGGACTTGGTCCCGATCCAGCTTGGCGGGAACTTTCGCCGGGAGAATTACCTGCACTTTCCGCGTCTGCTCGACCAGTTGGTCGAGCGCGGCATCACCGGAGGCATGATCCAAAGCGTCCTCTTCACACCGGTGACCCCGAAGGCGGGGTGTTCCGAACGCAGCTCAGGGTGCTCAAATCCAAGCGCCCCATGGCTCGTCGACGCCCAGCTTTACCTGCGCGAGGAGATACTGAAGAGGGGCTTCGCGACCTCGAAGCCGAAGGTCTCCGCCTGTATCGTAGAACTGGAAAACAACCTCTTGGTGAGCTGCGAGGGGGAGTTCTACAAATGCCCTGCACTGATGGGTTGGGACGGTTTCTCCATCGGCAACCTCACCGATGGGATCAAGGACTACCGGGAATCGCACGCCGTAGGCAACTGGCGGGTCGACAGCTGCCTCGAGTGCGCCTATCTTCCGCTTTGCTTCGGCGGCTGTCGCTTCATGAACCTCCTGCAGGACAAGACCGTGGGAGAGGTCGACTGCCGGCGCGACTATTTCGACGCCGCCCTGCAAGTGATCGTGGAACAGGGCCTGTCCCGGGCGGGTAATCCGGAAACGGCAAGGACCGCGCCGTCTCCGCGCGCCATCCCCTCCCCCGCCCCTAGTGGCGCTCCTGCTTCAGCCGCTTGTTGAGGGTCGGGCGGGTCACCCCCAAAAGTTCCGCCGCCTGGGTTTGATTGCCGCTGGTGAGCTTCATCGCCTCGGCAATCAGATACTCCTCCACCTGCATAACCGTTGGAAACTTACCGAAGAGCGCAAAGAGCGGGTTGCCGCAGTCCACGGGCTGCGGGGCCCGCGCCGGGACGGGTGCCACCCCGGGGAAATCGGCCACCGACAGCGGAGCCCCGTCGTTGCAGGTGACGGCATGGTGCACCATGTTGTAGAGTTCGCGGACGTTGCCGGGGAAGCTGCATTGCTGCAGCGCCGCGATCACGGCAGGCGGCACCCTGGGCACGGGCTTTTCCTGCTCGGCCGCGACCTGGTGAACAAAGTAGTCGACGAGCACCTCCAGGTCCTCGAGCCGCTCCCGCAAGGGGGGAACGCGGAATTCGTGGGCGCAAAGGCGGAAGTAGAGGTCGTTTCTGAAGGCCCCTGCGGCCCTGAGGGCGGCGAAATCCATGTTGGAGGCAGCAACGATGCGGGCGTCGCTTTTAAGAAGGAGGTCCGACCCCAGCCGGTAGTATTCACGCTCCTGCAAAAGCCTCAAGAGTTTGATCTGCGAGGCGTGGTTCAGGTCGCCGATTTCATCCAGGAAAAGGGTCCCACCCGCCGCAGCCGCTATCAGGCCGTCGCGCTTGCTGTCCGCGCCGGTGAAGGCCCCCTTCTTGTGCCCGAAGAGGGTGTCGGAAAACATGAAATCATCGAGCCCGGCCGCGTTCAGCGAAATGAAGGGCCCCGACACCCCGGAGACCTCGTGGACCGCGCGGGCGAGGAGTTCCTTCCCCACCCCGGTCTCTCCGGTGATGAGCACCGGGAGTCGCGAGGAGGCGATCGCCTCGATGTACTGGAAGATGCCGCGCATCTTCTTGGATTCGGTGACGATGCCGGCGAAGGCGTCCGGGTTCCCAAGGGTGTCGGCCAGGAGGTAGTCCTTGAGCATCCGGTTCTGCAGCCCCAGTTCGCTCACCTGCATCGCCTTTTTAACGCTCGCCACCAGACGGTTCGGGTCGACCGGCTTGGTCAGAAAGTCGAAGGCGCCCTGGCGCATGCAGGCGACCGCGGTCTCCACGTCACCCATCGCGGTCATCACGATCACCGGAACTTCCGGGTGCTCCACGGTGAGGCTCTGAAGGATCTCCGCCCCCGAGACGTTGGGCATCACCCAGTCGAGAACCACAGCGCTCACACGACGCTCCCGCAGGTAAGGGAGCACCTGGCGACTGTCGGAGATGGTCGTGACCTCGGGGATGTCGCTGGACGCAAGGAGCAGCGAGACCTCGTTAAGGATCCCCGGTTCGTCGTCCACGACAAGCATTTGTTGCTGGGCAACCGTTTTCGCTCTCATCACACCACCCGGATCGAAACAGTATACTTAAAGGACTCACATCATATATTGTTAAGCTCAGTTATTCAACCTTCTTCTCGTTACAGACGGATATTTTCCTCAGACCCGCCACGTCAATCATGTTGCAATGACAGGCGTAATCGGCTTAATCTAGCCTTGAGCAGAACCATAAACTACGGAGGCTGATATGAATCCCAGAGCACTCCTGGAAAAATACTTCACCGATAACCCCCAGGGGCTCGAGATAGTGTACCGGCATAGCCGTATGGTGGCCGACAAGGCGCTCTCCATAGCCGCAGGCGTCAAAGGAAAGCATCTCGACCTGCGCTTCATCGAGGAGGCGGCGCTTTTGCACGACATCGGGGTATCCCGCGTCTACGCCCCCAAGCTCAACTGCTTCGGCAAGGCGCCCTACATAAGCCACGGCATCATCGGGCGCAAGATACTCGATGCCGAGGGGCTGCCGCACCACGCCATGGTCTGCGAGCGTCATATCGGCGTTGGGCTCACCGCGCAGGACATCGTTGAGCAAAAGCTCGCCCTTCCCGAGCGCGAGATGTCCCCGGTGACCGACTGCGAGCGCATCGTGGCCCTGGCCGACCTCTTCTACTCAAAAAAAGGGGGCGAACTGGAACGGGAAAAAAGCACCGAGCAGGTGCGTAACGACCTCGCGCGCTTCAGCCAGGAAAAGGTCCGCATCTTCGAGAACTGGCTCGCCGATTTCGGCCTCGGCTCTCCGACGGAAGCCCTTCACCTTGCCTCATCCTAATTAGCCTCCCGTCCGCACCGGACCAAGGAATATGCTATACTGCTAAGGGTGCAGCGTCACAGGGCATTTTTTGCGCCCCACCTTCAAAGCGGGTCTGCACCGATCATGTGTCCCTCTCTACAGGTGTTTTCATGGGAAAACCGCTCCGCGTGCTGATTGTTGAAGACTCCGAGGACGACACCCTGCTCCTCACCTTCGAGTTGCGCCGCGGCAACTACGCACCCATCGCCAGGCGGGTCGAGACCGCGGAGGCGATGCGCCGGGCGCTTGAGGAGGACGAGTGGGACGTGGTGATCTCTGACTACGTCCTCCCCGGCTTCACCGGGCTCGAAGCCCTGCAGGTGCTGCGCGAGTCGGGCCTCGACATACCCTTCATCATCGTTTCCGGCAAGATCGGCGAGGACACGGCGGTGGGGGCCATGAAGGAGGGGGCCAACGATTACCTGATCAAGGGGCACACCTCCCGCCTGATCCCGGCCATCGAGCGCGAGATGCAAGAGGCGGAGGTGCGGCGCAAAAAACGCGAGGCGGAATCCGCCCTGGTCCGAAGCGAGCGGCGCTACAAGAGGCTCGTCGCCGCGGTCACCGACTACATCTACACGGTTAGCCTGAACGACGGTGAGGTGGTGAAAACAACGCACGGCCCCGGATGCCTCTCGGTGACCGGCTACAGCAACGAGGAGTACGTCGACAACCCATTCCTCTGGTACCAGATGATCCACGAGGATGACCGTGCCGCGGTAACCGGGCTGACCGAGGAGGTGAAGGCCGGCAGGGAGGTCCCCTCGCTGGAACACCGGATCCGCCACAAGGACGGCTCGCTGCGCTGGGTCATCAACACCATCGTGCCGCGTTACAGCGAGCGCGGGGAACTGATCGCCTACGACGGGCTCATCTCGGACATCTCCGAACGAAAGCGCGCCGAGGAATCGCTGCAGGTGCAAAGTGCGGCGCTCGAGGCGGCGGCAAACGCCATCGTCATCACCGACAGCCGCGGCATGGTGCTCTCGGTGAACGCCGCCTTCACCAGGATGACCGGCTATACCCAAGCCGAGGCGGCGGGACGGGATCTCAGCTTCCTCAAATCGGACCGTCACGCCCCCGACTTCTACGAAGACCTCTGGAACACCATCATGTCCGGCAGGACCTGGCGCGGCGAGATGGTGAACCGGCGTAAAAACGGCGAGCTTTACCCGGAGGAGCAGACCATCACGCCGGTGACCGACGAGACCGGGCGCATCAAACACTTCATCTGCATCAAACAGGACATCACCGAGCGCAAGCTCGCCGAGCAGGCGCTGTTGCAAAACACCAGCCTCCACAAGGAGATGGAGATCGCACGGCAGATCCAGCTCTCGCTGCTTCCCGCCTCCCCTCCCCTTTTAAGCGGCATCGACTGCGCTGGACGCTGCGTCCCGGCAAGCCACATCGGCGGGGACTACTTCGACATCCTGCCCCACGGCGAACGGCTCGACCTGGTCATCGCCGACGTATCGGGGCACAGCGTGGGAGCCGCGCTCATCATGGTGGAGACGAGAAGCGTACTGCACGCCCAGATGCCGGCCTTGGACGGCCCGGCCCAGGTGGTTGCGGCGCTGAACGAGATCCTCCTCGACGACCTAAGCCGCGCGGAACTCTTCATCACCATGTCCTACCTGAGCTATCAGCGGGCCACCGGCAAACTGCGCTACAGCAACGCCGGGCACCCCCCTCCCCTTCTGTACCGGCCGGCGGAGGAGCGCTTCTTCGAGCTAGACGCCGAGGGGCTCATCCTCGGGGTGCAGCGACGCGTCGCCTTCCATGAAATGTCCATGCAGGTGGAAAAGGGGGACCTGCTGCTTTTGTACACCGACGGCATCACGGAGACGGAAAACGGCGACGGCGAGTTCTTCGGCAAAGAGAGGCTGAAAGGGGTGCTGGCCCGCGAGCACAAAAGGCCCGCCGCAGGCATCATCGAGGCGATCCTCGACACCCTGCGCGCCTTCACCGGCAGCACCACCTTCAACGACGACATCTCCATGCTCACCCTCAAGTTCCTCCCCTGACCACTCACCCGATTACTTTTCTTGACGATGCACGCCGCGATGGTGTAAACATACGCCATTCAAAAGATTCAGGGGTGTGCATATGGCGAAAAAGATCTTCGTTGCGGCGACCGGACAAAACTGTGGCAAGACGACCATCAGCATTTCGCTCATGCACCAGGCGAGGAAGAAGTACAAGCGGGTCGGTTTCGTGAAACCTTTCGGTCCGAAGGTGCTTCTCTACGATGATTTCATGGTGGACATGGACGCCCTCTTGATGGCGAAGGCTTTCGGGATGGAAGAGGACATCGCCCTCATGTCGCCGGTCGCCCTGCACCGCGACTTCACCAAGGACTACCTGGCGGGAAAGCTTGACGATCTTTCGCTTTCCGACTGCATCCTCGAGGCGGTGAAGGAGCTCGAGAAGAAGTACGACTTTCTGATCATCGAAGGGGCCGGACATGGCGGCGTGGGTGCGGTGATCGGGCTTTCCAACGCCAAGGTGGCGAAGCTGATCGACGCGCCGGTGGTGATCGTGAGCGAAAGCGGCATCGGCAAGGTGATCGACGCGGTGCACCTGAACCTCGCCCTGTATGAGCGCGAAGGTGCGGACGTCAGGGGGATCATCGTCAACAAGATGATGCCGAGCAAGAAGGAAGTGACCTGCAAGTACCTGAAACGCGCCTTCGAACCGAAGATCAAGGTGATCGACGGCTTCAACTACTCGCCGATCCTCGCCAACCCTACCCTCAGTCACATCTCCAAACTGTTCGATCTGCCGCTTCAGGGGGATCACCAGCAGAAAAGCCGGATCATACACAACATCCAGCTGGGCGCCGCCTCCTCGCAGCGGGTGGTGGACGGGCTTTTGGACTCCACGCTGATGATCGTTACGAGCTCGAGGGACGAGCTCATCGTGACGCTCTCCTCGCTTTACCACATCCCGGCGTACAAGGAAAAGATCGCCGGTATTGTGCTATCCGGCCATGCTCCTGTTTCCGAGGTCACCCAGCAGATCCTCCTTGACTCGGGGATCCCCTTCATCAGGGTGGAGGAGACCACCGCGGACGTCTTCACCGCCCTTTCCGACGACGTGGCGAAGATCACCTACGAGGACCAGGAAAAGCTCAACTGGATCATGGCCAACGCCGAGAAGGACGTTGACTTCTCCGCGATTGACGCACTGTTATAAAAAAAAAGGCGGGGACAGGTAATCGATACCAGTCCCCGCCCGCCTTCCCCTTACACCTCTTACTTCCCCATCAAAGCTTCGTCCCCGGCGGTTTCGTCGGCACCTCCCGATCCCTTTGACAGTCGATGCAGTACGCCGTAAAAGGCATGAGCTTCAGCCGGTCCAGGCCGATCCGCTCTCCGCATCCCTCGCACTTGCCGTAAGTGCCAGATTCGATGCGCCTTTGCGCCTCTTCCATCTGGGTCAGTTGCTGCCGCCTGATGTCGGCTATGGCAAGCCCGGCGTCGGAGAGGCTGTCGAGGATGCTCTTCTCGCCGGGGTCCTGCGGTATGTCGTACTGCGTGGCGAGATCCTCGCCGGTCTGGGCGAAGATCTCCTCCCTCAACTCGGCCCACAGCCTGCGCTTGTGCTCGGCCAAGAGGTTTCTGAATTCCAGCTCGTCGCCTGCTAGCTTTTCCGGCATCTCGTCCTCCTTTGCACCTGCGTCCACGTGGGCGCGATGCACGTGCATGCACAAACGCCGCCTCAGGGAAGGTTCTCGACATCGCACAAGGGGCAAAAGAGCTCGCCGCTCTCCTTGTCCCTCTCCAGTTGCGAGCCGCACAGTGCACAGACCTCGGTCCCCTCTTTGATAACGGAGCGGTCCTTCCCTATGTCCTCTTCCGTGCTCACTCTTCTCATATGGCCTCCTTGGCAAGAGCCGTTTTCAAACCAGCACCAGTATACCCCAAAAAGACAAACTGGTTGGTGGTGGGCGTCCCCTGCAGCACGGACCCACCCTTTACAAGAAAGAAGAGATAAAAAAGTACTAATAACAAAATAAGAATCATATTGAGGCTGGATGTGATAAGTCGAACCAGCAATCAACTATAGCAATGAAAGGTAGGAAATGGACCAGGCATGAGACTTGGCGGGAAAAAGAGAGTTTTACTCTGAGGGCATAGCAGGATGTGAAAGCAGTGAAAATTATTTGACAGGAAACATGAAGGACTGCTATAGATAAATAGTTAGTCAAAATTTATAAAATTACACATAAGTAAAGCCCTGACGACTCAGTCTTACCGAGCTTCAGTCACAGCGACAGCGAAAGCCGCAATGTGACACTTACTTAACCAGACACAGGAAAAGATCCAAGGAATTCCCTGCAGCACTGCTATTACGCCCCGGATGCCGGCAGCTTCCGGGGCCATTTTTTTGCCTGAACCTCAGCAGACGCACCCCATCGGGAAGGACGCGCTGATGCACTCGAGAAAACTCACCACTTCCTGGTCATCTTTGCGCTCGGCATTTATGATCACACTGCGTCTGCGCAAATGCTCAAAGCCTGGGACCGAGTGCTCGACAAGTTGGCCGCTTTCCAGCTCCCTGGTCGCAAGGCTGCGTGAAACGAAGGAAACCCCGCCGCCACTCAACACCGTCTCGAGCGCCAAACGCAGATCGTCCACTATCACGACCCTTTTAAAGTCCTCGACCTTGTGGCCGTGCCGGGAGAGGTTCACGTCCAGCAGCTTGCGCGAGGTGCAGTCGGGCTTGCGTGCGATAAGGCAGTGCTGGAAAAGTCGCTCCAGTTCGACCTCGCTCTCCTTCAACCCAAGCGACGGCGAGCTCACGAAGACCAGCTCGTCCCGAGGCAGCTCCACGGTATGGAAACCACCAACATCGATTTCATCGCAGTGCTCGATGACGGCCAGGTCGAACTCGTTTTCCTGCAGCTCCTTGATGGTCTGATCCAGGGAATGGAACATGAAGCGAAGGTCGACGCTGTCCGCCTCGCGCAGCATGAAACGCTCCATGACCTGAGGAAGAAAGGCGACGCCGAAGGTCGGGGTACAGCAGATGGAAAGGCGCAGTTTTTCCCCCTGCTGCTTCAGATCGTTCGCCAGCTGAGCCTCAAGTAGCAGGATCTGTTCGGCGCGGTTCACCACAAGCTTCCCGGCATCGGTGAGCAGCAGCACCTTCCCGCCGCGGTCCACCAGTTGCCTCCCGTAGTAGTCCTCGAGAAACTTGATCCTTTGCGACACCGCTGACTGGGTGATGGAAAGATCCATCGCCGTCTTCGAAAAGCTCCCCACCTGCCCCAACACCACCAACGTCTTCAGGTACTCGGTTTGCATTCAAAACACCTTATATATGAGAATCAGAATTTAGCAATTCTTATAGCACGATTGCCAGACACAAGGCAAGGGGTCTCCTGCCCACAAGAATCGAAACACCGCGGACGCAAAAAGAGCCGGATCACGATTGATCCGGCTCTTGGTCACCCATTGACTCGGGTCTCCGCTCAGACTTCCCGGTACTCGATATCCTCGCCCAGGTAGTTGGTCACCGTCAGGCGCCTGCCGTCCCCGCTGAAACGGGCGGAGGATACCTCGACCTTCCCCTTCCCCCCCGGCAGATCGATGACGTAGTGCGGCACGGCGAGCCCCGAGGTGTGTCCGCGCAGCGCGGCCACGACCTTCATGCCGTCGGCCACGCGCGTCCTGAAGTGGGCGGTCCCCTGCACGAGGTCCATCTGGTGGATGTAATAGGGGCGCACGCGGATGGCGAGCAGGCGTTGCATCAGCTCGCGCATGACGAGGGGGTCGTCGTTCACCCCCTTGAGGAGGACGGTCTGGTTGCCGAGCTGGATGCCGGCGTCGGCCAGGCGGGCGCATGCCTTCGCCGAGGCTTCGGTCACCTCGCGCGGATGGTTGAAGTGGGTATTCACGTAGAGCGGCTGGTAGCGCTTCAGCATGCGCGCAAGCTTCGCGGTGATGCGCTCGGGCAGGGTAACCGGCGCACGGGTCCCGATCCTGATGATCTCCACGTGGGGGATGCGGTGCAGCGCGGCGAGGATCGCCTCCAGCCGCTCGTCGGAGAGAAGCAGGGGGTCACCCCCGGAGAGGATCACGTCGCGGATCTCCTGGTGCGCCGCGATGTAGGCCACCGCCTCGTCCACCGGGGCCGGACTCATCCCCTGGCACCCGACGCCACGCTTTCTCATGCAGAAACGGCAGTAGACGGCGCAGGCGGTGGAGACCAGGAACACCACCCGGTCCGGGTAGCGGTGGATCAGGCCCGGAACCGGAGAGAGGCGCTCCTCGTCAAGCGGATCGGGGGACTGGACAAGGTCGTGCATCTCTTCCGGGTTCGGGACGCACTGGCGCCAGATCGGGTCCCCCGGCTCGCGGATGAGCCCCAGGTAGTAAGGGGTGATCCGCATCGGGTAGCGGCGCACCACCGCGCCGAGTTCATCACCCTGCACATGAAAAAGCCCGGCAAGCTCCTCCGGGCTGGTGATGCAGTTTCTAAGGCTCTTCTCCCAGGCTTCCATCAGACCTCAAGGGCTCCGATCAGGGAACGTACCGACGCGATGTCATGCTCGACGAGGTACTCCTCCATCTCGCGGGCGATCCTCTGCGCCGCCGAAGGGTCGAGGAAGCTCGCGGTGCCGACCTGGACCGCGGTAGCGCCGGCGAGCATGAACTCGAGGGCGTCCCGGCCGGTCATGATGCCGCCGATGCCGATGATGGGAAGGGAAACCGCCTTCGCCACCTGCCAGACCATCCTGAGCGCAACCGGCTTGATGGCCGGGCCGGAAAGGCCACCGGTCACGTTGGCGAGCACGGGGCGGCGGCGCTCCAGGTCGATCGCCATGCCGGTCAGGGTGTTGATGAGCGAGAGCGCGTCGGCTCCGGCGTCGGCGCAGGCCTTGGCCATCACCACCACGTCGGTCACGTTGGGGGAGAGTTTCACGATGAGCGGCTTCGAGGTGTTCTTCTTCACCAGGGAAACCACCTCCTGCGCGGCGCGGGGATCGGTCCCAAAGACGATGCCACCCTGCTTCACGTTGGGGCAGGAGATGTTCACCTCGATGCCGGCGACACCGGCAAGCCCGTCCAGGCGGTTCGCCACCTCGCCGTATTCCTCGAGGGTGTTGCCGTAAAGGTTCGCGATCACCGGGGTGTTCACGTTTTTAAGGTACGGGAGTTTCTGCTCGATGAAGGCGTCGATGCCGACGTTTTGCAGGCCGATCGCGTTCAGCATCCCGCCGGAGGTCTCTACGATGCGCGGCGTCGGGTTGCCCGCCTTCGGTTTCAGGGAGAGCCCCTTGGTGATCATCGCGCCGATGCTCTCGAGATTCAGGTAATCGGCGAACTCGGCCCCGTAGCCGAAAGTGCCGGAAGCGGTCATCACGGGGTTGCGCATCTCGATCCCGGCTATGGCCACGGACATATCAGGTCGTTGCATTGTTAACTCCATTGCAGTTCGAAGCTGTCGAAAACGGGACCGTCCTTGCAGACGCAGCGGTAGTCAGGGGTCTCCTCGGTGTGGTTCGCCCCCTTCATGACGCAGCCAAGGCATGCACCAACGCCGCAGGCCATGTACGCCTCCATGGAAACCTGGCAGGGGACGCCGCTTTTTTGCGCCATCTTCGCCACCGCGTTCAGCATGGGGGTCGGGCCGCAGGCGAAGATGCGCGTCCCGGGAGCGAGGTGAGGTTCGAGGACCTGGGTCACGAAGCCGCGCTCGCCGAGAGTCCCGTCGTCGGTCGCCACGTAGGTCTCGACGCCAAGCCGCTCGAATTCCGTTATGCAGAGGATGTCGTCGCGGTTACGCCCCCCTGCAAAGAGGCGCACCTTCTCGCCGCGGTTTTTCAGCTCCTTGGCGAGGTAGTAAAGCGGCGCGAGTCCCACGCCGCCGCCGACCAGCACCTTCTCCTCGCCGGCGGGACCCAAGTCGAACCCCTTGCCGAGCGGGGCGAGAAGGTCCACCAGATCGCCGTGGTGCAGCGCGGAGAGGAGCTTCGTCCCCTTTCCCACCACCTTGTAGAGGATCTCGCAGTAAATCTGTGCACCGCAGCCGGCGTACTCCGGAAGGAAGCTGCCGACGTCGAAGAGACCGAAAGGACGCCTCAAAAGCGGGTCGATGGCGTCGTTCACCTTGAGCATGAGAAACTGCCCCGGCGCCGAGGACGCCAACTCCTGCGGAGCGGTCATCCTCATCCGGAAGTAACCGGGCGACAGCTCCACGTTCGAAAGAACCATAGCTTTAAACTGCATCGCACTCCTCTGTTTCACCGATATTCAGATCCATCAAAATGGCGTCGTCGCCATTTTCGTAGTATTTCCGCCGCCGTCCGACCTCGCGAAACCCCATCCCTTCGTATAGGGAGATCGCCTCGACGTTCCCGACCCGTACCTCCAGGGCTAAGACGCACACCGCATGCTCGCGGCAGAAGGAGGCGGCCCAGAGAACTAAAGCGCGCCCGATTCCCCTCCCCCTGGCCCTTGAGTCGACGGCGACATCGAGAATCTCCGCCTCGTCCAGGACCTGCTTCAGGCAGAGGTAACCCGCGACCGGCAGGTCGTCCGTTTCGGCCACAACGGGATGGCTCCCGGAGGCGGAAATTTCGTCCTCAAAGTGCTTTCTTGACCAGGGGCGGGGGAAGGAAGCTGTCTCGATTTGAAGGACACTATCAAGGTCATCGCTACGCATGCGACGCAGCGTTATTTTCTCCCCGGGGGCAGGCACAGCCCGGCATGATAAGCAATGCATAAGGCGAAGTAAACAATTTTTTCACTTTGACTTTTAGAGGGATATGAGATAGATTTCTCCTTTATTTTATTGGAGGTTTCACCTTGGAAGAGACGAAAATCACATATAAAGATGCCGGTGTAGACATAGATGCTGGGAACACCTTTGTAAAGATGATCAAGCCGTTGGTCAAAGCCACTTCCCGTCCGGAAGTGCTTGCCGACATCGGCGGATTTGGCGGGCTGTTCTCACTCAATACCGGCAAGTATAAGCACCCTGTGCTTGTCTCGGGCACCGACGGCGTCGGCACCAAGCTGAAAATCGCCTTCCTTGCCGATCGCCATGACACGATCGGCATCGACCTGGTCGCTATGTGCGTGAACGATATCATCGTGCAGGGGGCTGAGCCGCTCTTCTTCCTCGACTACCTCGCGACCGCAAAGCTCGACCCCGAGAAAGGCGCCTCCATCATCAAAGGGGTATCCGAGGGATGCGTACAGGCAGGCTGTGCCCTGATCGGCGGCGAGACCGCCGAGATGCCCGGTTTCTACACCGGTGACGAGTACGACATGGCCGGTTTCGCCGTGGGTGTGGTCGAACGCGAGAAGATCATCGACGGCTCCTCCATCACCGTGGGGAACAAGCTTATCGGCCTCGCCTCCTCCGGTCTGCACTCCAACGGCTACTCGCTGGCACGCAAGGTGCTCCTCGAGCACATGGGGCTTGGCATCAACGATACGCTTCCGGAGCTCGACAAGACGGTCGCCGAAGAACTCCTCACCCCGACCCGCATCTACGTCCGCTCGGTACTGAACCTTTTGCGCGACTTCAACATCTCCGGCCTCGCCCACATCACCGGCGGCGGTCTCCTCGAAAACGTGCCGCGCGTGCTCCCCAACGGCTGCAAAGCGGTGATCAAGAAGGATAGCTGGGAAATCCCGGCCATCTTCAAGACCATCCGCAAGGGTGGCAACATCGAGGAAAACGAGATGTACCGCACCTTCAACTGCGGCATCGGCATGGTGCTCGTGGTACCGGAGCGGGAAGCTGACGACATCATGATCAGGCTCACCGGCCTGAACGAAACCGCGTACATGATCGGCGAAGTGGTCAAGTGCGAGCCGGGCAAGGAGTGCGTGGAGCTTGTTTAGGCCGCGCGAAAGCCGTATGGGAAAAGAGCTTAAAATAGGAGTGCTGATCTCCGGCAGCGGCAGCAACCTGCAGTCCATCCTCGACGCCTGCGCTTGCGGCAAGATCGCGGGACGCGTCGTCTGCGTGATCAGCAACAAAGCGGACGCCTTCGGGCTAGAGCGCGCGAAGAAGGCGGGCATCCCGGCGCTGCACCTGGACCACCGTGCCTACTCGGGGCGCGAGGCGTACGACGAGGCGCTGGTGGCAAGCCTGCGCGAGTTTGGCGTAGAGCTCGTCGTGCTCGCCGGTTTCATGCGCATCATCACGCAGGTGCTCTTGGAGGCCTTCCCGATGCGGGTGATGAACATCCACCCGGCGCTTCTCCCCTCCTTCCCCGGGCTGCACGCCCAGCGCCAGGCGCTCGACTACGGCGCCAAGGTCGCCGGCTGCACCGTGCACTTCGTCGACTGCGGCTGCGACACCGGCCCCATCATCATCCAGGCCGCCGTTCCCGTCCTGGAAGGTGACACCGAGGACACCCTTTCGGCCCGCATCCAGAAGGAAGAGCACCGCATCTACCCCGATGCGATAAGGCTCTTCAGCGAAGGCGCCCTCAAGGTGGACGGCCGCGTGGTAACGGTCGGAGCCTAGCCAAAGACAACCATCATCAAGACCCCGCCGGACTCCGGCGGGGTCTTTTCGTTTTTACCACCCCATGAAAGGCTGCCGCCATGACCGTTTTCCGTCACATGCAGTCGATGCCGCTTCCGTTCGCCGCGAAGGCGCTCCTTCCCTTGCTTTTCATCCTCCTCACCGGCTGTTCCATCAACAAGGCGCTCAAGGTGGAAGACCGGAGCGTGGTGGAGGTCCCCGCCATGATCAGCGAGGTTTCCGGCGCGCGCATCATCTTCGTCGGCGAGGCCCACGATGCCGGGGCGCACCACAAGCTGCAACTGCGGGTCCTCGAGGCGCTCAAGGCGCAGGGAAAGCATCTCGCCATCGGCATGGAGATGTTCGAGCAGACGAGCCAGCCCGCACTCGACGCCTACACAGCCGGAAAGGTCCCCGAGGCGGCCTTTAAGAAGGTGTACGCGCTCAGCTGGCGCTACATCCCCTGGGCGATGTACGCCGACATCTTCCACTTCGCCAAGGAAAACCGCATCCCCATCGTGGGGCTGAACGCGCCGCGCGAATTGGTGCAGGCGGTGGCGCGGCGCGGTTTCGGGGACCTGTCGAAGGAAGAACTGGCACAACTCCCCCCGGGGACCAATGCCACGGTGAGCGAGAACTACCTCCGCTTCATGCGCGGCTATTCCCCCTCGCACGGAAAGGATGCCGAGGGGTTCCGCAACATAGCCGAGGCGCAGATGCTAAGAAACGTGGTGATGGCGCGGCGCATCGAGAGCTACCTTGCCGCCAATCCGGACCGGGTGATGGTGGTGATCGCAGGGGGAGCGCATGTGAGGGGTGTCGGAGGGATTCCTTCGGAGCTGCACGGCGGGCTTTCGTACCGGATCATCCTCCCTCCCATGCCCCCTTTGAACCAGGGGAACGTCACCAGGGAGGACGCGGACTACCTTTTGATCGAGCCGTTCTGACCGCTCGAATTAAGGCGGGGGGAAACTTCAAAGGTGGTCCGCCCGCATCCCGGCCAGCCGCTCGTCCATCTGGTAGAGCCAGGCGAGGAGCTCGGCCACGGCCTGGTAGAGCTCGGGCGGGATCTCGGCGTCAAGGTCCACCTGCATCAGCATGGAGACGAGCTCCGGAGACTGGTGCACGTAGACCCCGTGCTCGCGCGCGAGCGAGATCATCGCCTCGGCGCTGATGCCGGCCCCCTTGGCGATGACCCTGGGCGCGCCTGACTCGTCAGGGTTGTACACCATGGCGACGGCGCGCTTCATGTCGGAAGGTTTCCTAGCCATCCTTAGCCGCCAGTTTGTTCAGGTGTAGCCCCTTCGCCGCAAAAGAGGAGCGGAGCTCGCCGCTGTTCTCCCTCAGCATGTCGGCCATCCCCGCGTTTGCGCAGGTGAGCTCCACCGCAACCCCTTCCGGGGTGAAGCGAAGCCTCGCCTCCACACCTCCCAGGCGCGGCAACTCAAGCGACAGATTCGCCTCGATCCCCTGCTCCCACTGCTCGGGGTTCCCCTCACCAATGGTCAGTTTCATCTGCTGGCCGGGCCACGCCTCCCCCTGCCATGCAAGGATGCCGGTGTTCAGGAGGTGCAGTTGTTCCTTGATGAGCGGCAGGGTTCTGCTGTCCGCTATGGCCCCCTCCCCTTCTCCCGTGTCATCCCCTTCCGAAAGCATCGGGGAAAGCTTCCCCTGCGGCTCCTTCAAAAGCTCCTTCACCGAGAGCCCGCCCACGGCCCACTGGGCGAGGTGCGACTCGTAGAAGAGACCGTTTTGCGTGAGCCCTGCCTTCAGTTTGCCGGCAAGCTCGGTCGCCGCGTGTTCCGGGTGTTCGACGAGAGGCTCCTGCGGGGGTGGAAGCGCCGGTGCGTCTCTCACCACATCAGAGAGCCATTTACCAAACGAGCTCAGCTGCACCGTCTCGGAACTCGGGCGCTGCATCTGAAAGGTGATGCGGGGATCGGCGGTGACGAAGGTCATCTCCAGGGTCTCGCCCGGCTGCACGTTGAGCGGGATCTCCAGCTTGTAAAGCTCCCCCGCCACGCGGGCCATGTAGAGGTTGTTGGGGAGGTTCGCGATGATCTCCGCCTTCACCTGCTGGCCCGGGTTCAGCTGCAGGAGCGTACTCGCGCGCTGCTGCACGTCGGCGGTCGGGGTGACCGCCGTCTTAGCCAGGATGGTCAGAACCTGTTTTTGTACTTCGTCGTTGATCAGCATGGTGCGTCCCTAAAGGATCACTGCTGCGGCACCGGTGCCTTCTTCGCAAAGAGATGCGCTGCCCTATCCTTGGCCCGGTCCATGTAGTAATACACCACCGGCGTGATGTAGAGCGTCAAAAGCTGAGACACCAAGAGCCCCCCGACTACGGCTAGCCCCAGGGGCCTTCTCCCCTCCGAACTGGCGCCGATGGCGAGTGCTATGGGAAGCGTCCCCATGAGCGCCGCCATGGTCGTCATCATGATGGGGCGGAAACGGATCAGGCATCCCTGGTGGATCGCCTCCAGCGGGCTCTTACCCTCTTTGCGCTGCGCCTCGAGCGCAAAGTCGATCATCATGATGGCGTTTTTCTTCACGATGCCGACCAGCATGATGA
>MTLC01001919.1_pt1 | contig 24916 bp, 20 predicted proteins | sample 1982451 | NCBI WGS metagenome assembly MTLC01 (sample SAMN05710165, study PRJNA340218) | biofilm metagenome | isolation source: sample SPH anode biofilm adapted to +100 mV | place: USA | collected 2012-02-03 | reverse complement strand
GACATAAGAAAACATAAGAGAACATAAGAGCGTCATAAGAGAGATATAAGAGGGATATAAGAGGGGAGCTTTAGAGGCGTTGAATATCAGGGAATTGGAAGCATGGATGTTTGGGGCTGGCGGGAAGGATTTGAATTCAAGATTCAAGAATTCAAAGATTAGCTACTTGCTGCTAGCTGCTGGCAGGATATGAATTCAAAATTCAAGAATTCAAAGATTAGCTACTGGCCAGTAGCAAGTTGCCAGAAGCTAGAAGCCAGAAGCCAGTAGCCAAAAGCCAGAAGCCAAAAACCAGAAGCATCATGAGCCTTTTCAGAAAATTGAAGCCCTCCACCTTAATGGATGTGGGGCTTTTTCGTCATTTGGTCGGTAGAATTCAGGGGTTGGTCTACTTTGATTTGATCCGGGATATTGAGAATGTAGTTTTGCTTCATCAAAATGGGCAAGACTATGAAACGTATGTTTTTTATTTTGTTAAGTGTGATTCTGAGTCTGTCAACTGAATTGGTTAGAGCTCAAGAATACACCTTTAAGCAGTGCCTCGATCAGGCACTTTCACAGAACCTGACTGTAAGACAACAGATACTAACCTCAAACTTAAAAGAGGTCAATCTGACTCAGTCACAGAACTCAAGATTTCCATCTGTAGATGCTAATGTCAGGCAACAATACTCCAACACAGATAATCAATCAACAACAACCGGTGATTGGAGTCGTGAGGGAGCCTTTTCAACCTCGGGTTCGATAAATGCCTCGGTTAATCTCTTTTCGGGGTTACGGATTAAAAATAGCATTGAGCAGGCTAAACTTGATTTACTTTCAGGTCAAGCGGATGTCGCTGTCCAAAAAGAGACATTGACGCTACAGATATTAGATCAGTATCTTCAACTGTTATATGCAGATGAGCAGGTTAGAAACTCAAAAAGTCAACTTGATCTAACCAAGCAGCAACTTGATTTAGCAAAGGCAAAGGTTGAAGCAGGAACCCTTTCGCGAGCAGATTATCTTCAGGTTGAATCGCAGTATTTTTCAGAGCAAACAACTTTGACGAATGCAGAAAACCTTTATGAATCAAATCGTATCTCTTTGATGCAATTGATGGAGATACCGGTGAATAAGCAGTTCCGTATTACTCAACCTGACCTTACTGATTTACCGCTCACACTCACGACGCCTAACTCATATGATTTATATCTAAAGGCTCTCGAAATCAAACCTCAGATTGAGTCAGCTGAACTATCAGCAAAGTCGGCTGATATGGGGATTAAAATTGCGAAGGCGGGATATATGCCATCACTCTCACTCGATGCCGGCATTACAACAAATTATTCAGATAGAGTAAATCAGCTAAGCTTCTCCTCACAACTGAATCATAATCTTACACCTGCTGTCGGATTAACATTAAGTATTCCTATCTATAAACAAGGGAGCACTAAAGCACAGGTTTCAACAGCGATGATTCAGAGTGACCAGGCAAAACTGCAACTTCAGAATACCCAAAATCAGCTTAGAAAAAGTATAGAAAATGCTTGCCTTGATTTCTCAGCATCATTATCAAAATATCAATCTACTTCTGCGCAGTATCAATCATCTGAAGCATCCTATGAGGTAGCTTCAGAACGATTTGCCAGAGGCGTTATAAATGCAGTTGATTTATTATATCAAAAAACTGCTGTCATCCAGGCTCAAAGTGCTTTACTTCAGGCTAAATACAATGTTCTATATGCATCTAAAGTATTGGATTTCTATTCAGGAAAAGGGATAACATTTTAATAATTAATATCATGAGTAAGAAGATAAAAATGTGGGTTCTTTCAGGGTTGGTTGTTATAACAGCCTCCGTCTTATTAACATTCTGCGGCGGTAAAAAGGAAGGAATTGAAATTGAGAAGGTGAAACCCGAGAGAAAAGAGATATCAAATCAGATCTCAGCCACAGGAACTATTGAAGCAATAAAAACGGTCTCTGTAGGTACTCAGGTTTCAGGGGTTATCAATAAAATATATGTTGATTTTAACAGTCGGGTTAAGAAAGGTCAATTATTGGCTGAAATTGATAAGACTGCATTACAGGCTCAAATGGATCAGAGTAATGCCCAGGTTGCCTCAGCTAAGGCTGATTTGGTTTTTCAGAAGGCCAACTATGAAAGAACTAAGGCTCTGTTTCAGAAGAATCTCATTTCACAGCAAGATTATGACCAGGCTGTATACAATCTAAGTAAGGCAGAAGCCTCTTATCAGTCAGCTTCTTCTGATAATAAGAGAGCAAAAACGAATTTAGATTATGCAATGATTTATTCTCCTATTGATGGTGTTGTTTTGAATCGTGCGGTAGACGAAGGTCAGACTGTTGCTGCAAGTTTTAACACGCCTGAGCTCTTTGCAATTGCAAATGATCTCACTCAGATGGAGGTACAGGCTGATATAGATGAGGCTGATATAGGGGAGGTTAGGGTTAATCAGGTGGTAGACTTTACCGTTGATGCTTTTCCTTCAGATCACTTTGCCGGTGAGGTAACCGAGATAAGATTAAAGCCAACTGTTACCAGTAATGTTGTAACCTATACTGTCATTATTAAGGCTGCGAATCCTGATTTGAAACTTATGCCCGGCATGACTGCCAGTGTAAATATTGAAATAGAGTCTGCGAAAAATGCTCTGGCTGTTCCTGTAAAAGCCTTTAAGTTCTGGCCTGATGAATCTATGGCGTTTCTTTTTGCAGGACAGATCCCTGAACGGGTTAAAGATTCAGCAAATCATAAATCCATTTGGACTACTGACGGACAAAAACTTACGAAAAAGGATGTAGTAGTTGGTGTTTCTGATGGTGCGTATACCCAAGTGGTCTCAGGTTTAACTGACAATGACGAGGTTGTTTTATCAGCTAAGATTACTACATCGGGGAAAAAGAGCTCGGGTAGTCCTTTTATGCCTAAGCCACCAAGTCCAAGTAATAAAAAGAAATAAAACCATGAGTAGAACAATAATTAATGTAGATCAACTCAAGAAAGATTTCTACGTGGGTGATATTACAGTTCATGCGCTAAGAGGGGTTGATCTTAAGATTAACGAAGGTGAGTTTGTAGCAATCATGGGTACAAGCGGAAGCGGTAAGTCAACTATGCTTAACATATTAGGATGTCTTGATAAGCCTACCTCCGGGAGTTACCAGCTTGATGGAACCAACATGGGCGATTTGTCAAAGAACGAGCTGGCACGTCTTAGAAACAGAAAGTTAGGTTTTGTCTTTCAAGCATATAATCTACTGCCCAGAACAAGTGCACTTGAAAACGTAGAGTTGCCACTTTTCTATAATACCACAATCTCTGCTAAAGAGAGGAAACAACGTGCTGAAGAGGCTCTTGTTTCAGTCGGACTTGCTGATAGAATGGATCATAAGCCCAATCAACTCTCTGGAGGACAGCAACAGCGTGTTGCCATTGCACGGGCACTTGTCAATGATCCTGTGGTAATTTTAGCTGATGAGGCAACCGGTAATCTTGACACACGAACCTCCTACGAGATTATGGCTCTGTTTCAAAAGTTGAATCAACAGGGAAAAACCATTGTCTTTGTTACCCATGAGCCAGATATTGCAGCACTAACCTCTCGAAAAGTTGTTTTCAGAGATGGATTACTACAAAAGGAAGAAGAAATAAAAACGCCATTAAGTGCTAAAACCATTTTAGAGAATCTTCCTCCGATTGAGCTTGAATTTATGGATAATGCAGGTTAATACTATCTTGCTATGAACATTAGAAATCTTATTAAAGTCGCCTTCTTTGCATTACGAAGGAATAAATTCCGCGCAATTCTTACCATGTTAGGGATTATCATCGGGGTGGCCTCTGTAATCACGATGTTGGCTATAGGCGAGGGGTCGAAGAAGAGTATTCAAGATCAGATTAGTAGCATGGGCTCTAATATGATCATGATCATGCCTGCAAGTCAACAGATGGGGGGCGTACAGCAGGGAGGCTCGAATATGGAGTCTCTTGAAGTTGAAGACTACTTAGCGATAAAGGAAAAATGTCCCTCGGTTATCTATGCCTCCCCCGAGGTTAGAGCCTCTGGTCAGGCAGTTTATGGAAATGAGAACTGGCCTACAACCTTCTTTGGCGTTGGGTCTGATTACCTAGCAATTAAGAAGTTTGAGGTTGAATCAGGAAGAATGTTTAATGACCATGAGATCGAGGTAGCTGCAAAAGTGGTGGTTGTTGGTCAAACAGTTGTCGAGAATCTCTTTGGAAAAGGATTTGATCCTGTTGGTCAGACCATCCGGTTTAAGAATATTCCTGTGAAAATTATTGGGGTTCTTACTGAGAAAGGAGAGAATACCTTTGGTCAGGACCAGGACGATGTAATCATTGGCCCTTATACCACGGTTCAAAAGCGAATTCTGGCAATCACTCATATTAATATGATCTTTACCTCAGCAAAATCAGAGGCTCTCTCGGCTCAAGCGAGCAATGAAATAGCTACAGTCTTGCGTGAGCGTCATAAGATTCAGGATGGTCAGGAGGATGATTTCCAGATCAGAACGCAGGCTGAATTGGTTAAAACCTTTAGTAGTATAAGTAATATATTAACTATTCTACTTTCAGCCATCGCCGGTATTTCATTGTTGGTTGGTGGTATAGGTATCATGAATATTATGTATGTCTCGGTTACGGAAAGGACACGTGAAATAGGCCTCCGTATGTCTATCGGTGGGCGTGGTGTTGATATTCTGATGCAGTTCTTAATAGAATCTATCCTTCTTAGTATCCTGGGCGGTGTAATTGGAATCATTTTGGGTGTCGGTGGAGCCTTTATCGTGAGTTCCGTTGCTGGTTGGCCGGTAGCTATTATGCCTTCAGCAGTAATACTCTCATTTCTGGTTTGTACCGTTATTGGTGTCTTCTTTGGCTGGTATCCGGCCAGGAAAGCAGCAAGCCTGAATCCAATTGATGCTTTGAGATATGAGTAATCAAATTGTTTGATCAATCTAGGTTATGATTGTCTGGTTAATTAACTTTATCACCGATGTGAATAGCCTGGATTGATCAACATAATTTTAATTGTTTGTCTGAATCGAATAGCCAAAAAATAAAAACCATAAATAATGAAAGCGTTTAATTCTCCATGGTTACAGTCAAAATTGGTAATCCATCTTTTCATTTGGCTCTCTATTTTTATTGTCCCACATTTGTTTATATCAACAAGTATAGGTGAGACCAGTGAGTTTTTTATGCATTTTTATCTTAAACTAATTCTTTATGGTGTTGGTTTTTATATCGTTTACCTCTGGCTGGTACCCCACTTTTTTCTTAGAAATAGAAAGTTATTGTTTTTTATAATCGCATTTGCCTCTTTCTTTGTCCTTTATCAGATTGAGGGTTTTGCCACAAGGTATGTCCTTCCTGAGGATCAATTTCGTAATATGATGTTCGAGATTTCTAAATTGATGGAAGAGAAGGGGTATACCTTGCGCCCACCTTCAGATGGGTTACGACTTACAAGTTTCATCGCAATCAGTATACTATTGATGGGTTCGGCCCTTGGCCTAAGGTTGTCTGAAGAGTTATCTAAAAAGGAGAAACAACAAAAAGAACTCGAGAAACAGCACCTGACATCAACCCTTGAGATGCTTCGGAATCAGGTTAGCCCCCATTTCTTCTTTAATACGCTGAATAATATCTATGCCTTAACTACTATTGATCCTAAACTCTCAGGAGAGGCTGTTTTGAAGTTAAGCCGACTGATGAGATATCTGCTTTATGAGTCAACAGGAGAGAGGGTAGAGTTGACCAAAGAGGTTGCCTTTCTCAATAATTATATTGATTTAATGAAGCTGAGAATGTCAGAGAATGTCGATATAGAGATTGATTTTCCGGCTATACCTGAGTCATTCCAGATTGCACCGTTGCTCTTTATTCCATTCATCGAAAATGCTTTTAAACACGGAGTAAGTAACAGAGAGCATTCATTTATAAGGATACATCTGAATATAGATGATGAAAAGGTTGTTTTTGAATGTGAGAACTCGGCCTTTAAAAGCTTTACAGAGAAGGATGGTGTGGGTGGAATAGGATTGGTTAATGTGAAAAAGAGACTTGACCTGCTCTTTCCAAAGGGTCATCAGCTTGAGATTGAAGATAAAGGAACCTTATTTAGGGTTCATTTAATTATCAAACAAAAACAGAACTAAAATGCTGCGTACGGTTGCCATAGATGACGAGCCTTTTGCCCTCCAATTAGTGGTAAGTTATATAAATCAGACTCCATTTCTCGATTTAGTAGGCTCGTTTACTAATCCCTTGGAGGCATTAACCTTTCTTCAGGAGAACGAGGTGGATTTTGTGTTGTTAGATATCAGAATGCCTGATCTCTCCGGCACAAAGTTGGCAGCATTGTTAAAAGATGGGCCGAAGGTAGTGTTTACAACGGCTTATCAGGACTATGCCATTGAGGGATATAAGCTTGATGTGGTTGATTATCTGGTCAAACCCTTTTCTTATGAGAGCTTTCTTGGTTCAGCCATCAAGGTAAAAGAAAGGCTAGGAGCGATAACAAATAAGCCAGTAGTTATTGAGGGTAATAGCGATTTCTTATTCATTAAATCAGACTATAAAGTAAGACGTATAAACCTTTCAGATATACTGTATCTGGAAGGTTTAAAAGACTATGTAAAGGTCTTTATGGTGGGTCAGCCAAAACCACTATTGTCGCAGGTGACTATGAAGCAACTTGAGACAAAACTGCCGGCTGATAAGTTTATGAGGGTTCATAAGTCATTCATCGTTAATCTAAATAAGATAGAGATCATTGAGCGCAATAGGATTGTATTTGGTCAGGAATACATCCCGGTTGGTGATCAGTTTAAATCCGCATTTCAGGAGTGGGTAGACAAGAACTTTTTGTAGCGCTGCTTGACCAATTGAACTGGAAGGTTTGGTGAATCCTGAATCTTTTCTTTAGTTTGCAGAAGAAATACAAATTGAATGTCACCTCTCTTCATTGCGGCTATAATAGTTGTATACTTTGCCGGTTTAATCTTTATTTCATATCTGACAACCCGTAAGTTAGATTCCCAAAGTTTTTATAACGGAAACAAAAAATCTCCCTGGTATATCATTGCCATCGGTATGATTGGTACCTCTATTTCAGGGGTTACATTCATCTCGGTTCCCGGATGGGTGATGACAAGTCAGTTCTCTTATCTCCAGATGGTGCTGGGGTATCTGCTTGGCTATTTTGTAATAGCTAATGTCTTGATGCCCCTCTATTATAGGATGAATCTTACCAGTATCTATGCCTATTTGGAAGAGCGTTTCGGCTTTTGGTCGTATAAAACTGGTGCCTCATTTTTCTTAATCAGCCGTATCATTGGTGCAAGTTTCAGATTATTCCTCGTATCTATTGTTTTACAGAAGTTAGTCTTCGAACCCTTAGGTGTCCCGTTTTGGGTAACGGTGACAGCAACCATCATGCTAATATGGCTCTATACGTTCAAAGGAGGCATTAAAACGATTATCTGGACCGACTTGATACAGACTGTTGCAATGCTTTCTGCGGTTGTCTTATCGCTTGTATTGATTAAGAATGCACTTGATCTCTCGTTTCTTGATATGATATCTAAGGTCTATCACAGTGAGTATTCTAGAATGTGGTTCTTTGATGATCCTAACTCGAAAAATTACTTCTGGAAACAGTTTCTCGGTGGAGCATTCACGACTATTGTCATGACTGGCCTTGACCAGGATCTGATGCAGAAAAACCTGGCCTGTAAGAATGTTAAAGACGCAAAAAAGAATATGTATTCCTACGGTTTCATGTTCTTACCGATTAATCTGATGTTTCTAAGTCTTGGAGCATTATTGGGTATGTATGCTCATGCTCAGGGAATCCAAATTCCTGCAGATACTGATCAACTCTTTCCGATGTTAGCTACCGGAGGTTATTTTAATGTTAGCCTGGGTATCATCTTTATCATCGGAATCATTGCAGCTGCCTACGCCAGTGCCGATTCTGCTTTGGCGGCATTGACTACCTCGTTTATGATTGATATCCTGAATGGGAATAAATTAGAGGGGGAGAGGCTAAAAAGGACAAGAACAAGGGTTCACCTCCTGATGTCATTAGCTCTAGTCTTAGTTATTATCATCTTTGATGCGGTTAATAATGATGCCGTAATCAGTGCTGTGTTCACGGTGGCGGGTTATACTTATGGACCACTGCTCGGACTTTATGCTTTTGGTCTATTCACTCCATTTGCCGTAAAGGACAAGGTTGTTCCTTATTTGGCGGTTCTATCACCGGTTATTTGTTATATCCTAAGCACAAACTCTGTTGAATGGTTCAATGGCTATAAGTTTGGGTTTGAACTATTAATCTTGAACGGATTAATAATGTTCCTGGGGATGCTCCTCTTTAATGATGGTAGGGCTAAAAGACATAAGTTTTAAGGGCAACTAGCATGTGGCAGATGGCAGATGGCTGGTAATTGGGAAGGATTCAAGATTAGAAGAATTCAAGATTCAAGGGATTCAAAATTCAAGGGATTCAAGATTCAGGGGATTCAAGATTCAAGGGATTCAAGGAAAGATCAAACAAAAGGCCGAAGTTCGTACTCCGGCCTTTTGTTGGTTATGATATAATTACTATTTATATCAGCTTTAGAGATTATTCAGTGTAACTACTCAATGTTACGCTTTAGCAATATTACTAAACATAAATAATCCGTTTCACTGGTATATGTTACTGTTAAGCTTATCTATCTTGATAAGATAAACTTTTGAGTTAGCTGTTTATCTTTTTGGTCGAGCTTTAGAATATAGAGGCCACTGGCAAGTTGTTCAATGGGGATTAAGTCGTTTAGCTTTATTCCAGCTCGTATGTCGTTCCCCGATAAAACTTTCTGTGCTAGAAGTCCTCCGGTATAGCTTAAAATGCTAATCTGAATGTTTGACTGATCGTTTAGATTGGCTTTTACCATTGTTTGGTTTGAAACAGGATTAGGAGAGATAGTCACAGCTTTAGAGTCGATTTCAGCGATATTATCAATATAGAAAATGAAATGCATTTCATTGTTTTCAGCATTTATTTCATCTTCTAGTTGGACTGTTGCCATACTCCACATAGCAGAACCTGTGTAAGTTCCATATATCACAGCTGGGAAAACTACTGTGTCGGTAATTCCTTCACCTGTATAGGTGCCCTCGGGGCCTGTAATAGTAAAACTACCCCATGGGAGAAAGCTAAAATATTGATCAGTGATGGTGACAATCATATCGGTTCTGTTGACATTGAGCTGGAAGTCGACATTACTGGTTGTGTTGCCCAGTGTCACCAGAATATTTGACAAAGATTGTGTCTCTGTGTAAGGATGGCTCGCTGTTACTTGATAGTTTCCGGCAGGGACAACCAGTTGATAGTTACCAGACATATCAGGGTTCGTTGTATAGTTCCCGGCTGTGATAGAAGTCAGGGTTACGTCCTGACTTGTTCCATTTATGGTGACTTGTCCGGTGATTGTACCAGTTGAACCAAGTGAGACCAGATTGAAGTTTACATTTGGTGTAGTCTGTCCTCCGATTACTCCCACTCCGAACTGATATTGTGTAGCATAACCACTGAGAGAAGCGTAAATATCTATATTTCCAACGGGCACTACCATACTATAGAATCCTGAAGCATTAGGATGAGTGGTAGTTCCGGCTGCATCTATGAGAACCTGGGTGACATCGCCTGTGCCGCCTGTTAGGGTTACGGTACCTGTAACGGTACCTGTTGTAGGTGCCAGTTCGAGTTCAAGGTCAACATTAGGCGTGGTGTTGTTATTGGTAACAACCACACTGTTTACCGTATCATTGATATAATATGGTAGTGATGCGACTACCTGATGGGTACCTGGTGAGACTATGAGCGTATAGTTTCCATTGATATCGGGGTGTGTCACTGTTGCTCCTGCTTTCACCTCGGCCATTGTAATAATACCTGAGCCGTTAAGCAGGGTTACTTTTCCTTCAATTTTACCAACCGGAATGGCATTAAGAGTAAGGTTTACTGTTGTTGTCTGGTTGGTTAGTACTGCAACATTACTTTGTGACGCACTGTTGTAACCACTTAATGTGGCTGTGACGGTATAGTTTCCCGCCAGGGTACTTATTGTATAGACGCCAGCTGCATTAGGGTGTGTTGAGTAGGTTCCTGCCTGAACGGTTACATCGGTGACACTTCCATAGCCCCCATTAAGTGTGATCTGACCTGAAATAGTGCCATAGTTTAACGGCCCATTGGTTCCAGCCATTGATAGATTCTGAGCATAGATGTCTGAAGAGCTGTTTCTGGTATCTTCCCATGCTGCAACCCATTGATTATTGGCTAATGGAGCAAAATCGGTATGGATCTTCTGAGAGTCGTAGGTCGACATAGATGCCATTGATGGTGTCCATACAAAATCACCCGATGGGTTAATCCTCATGGCCTTAACCATTGTGTTTATAGAGGTGGTGTATTGTTCAATAAAGAGAACGACATCATTCTCAACTTTGTCAGCAAACATTGGATAGTAGTCGGTAGCGGAGGTAGGTATAAATACCTTTCCTGCATCGCCCCATGATCTGACTCCTGCGGCTGTGATCTTTTGTCCATAAATACCCCAGATATTTTGATTTCCATTAATCTCATTCCAGAAAACATACACGTCGGTAGAGCCAACGGGACAAGCAATCTTGGGGTACCAGTGGTGCCATCCGGAGGTAGTACAAACCTCCAATCCGTTAGTGGGATAAGTGAGTACCCCACTACTATTGCAATGCTGTATGAAGGTACTATTGAAGAGATTATTGTCACGGTCGTCGTCGTAAGCCAGATAAAACCCTCCATTATTATCAGAGATAAATGGGAGAATCTGATTCTGTCCGGCAATCCCACCGGCCGTTGATATAGCAAGAGGAGAAGCCCAAACGCCGGCACCAGTTGCTCCAAATCGTTGAACATAAATATGTCTTGTAGGAGACCAACTGACACCTGAATCGTCATAATACTTCATGAAGAAGTCGTCAGTGCCAATTGGCAACATCTGAGGCCATGTGTTTCGATTAGTAGTGGTTAGTGTGATGCCGTTGGTTCCCCATTGAAGGGTTCCTGCGGCATTGATCTTTTGCATCGTAATATAGTCGCCATTCATCCATGCAACGATAGCATTACCGGCGTTAGTAACAATGACTTTAGGTGCAGCATTAAAGTTTGTATTATTCGATAGCGTGACGCCATTGGCACCCCAAACAAAGGTTCCTGTGGGGGAGATTCGATAGGCGTAGACATTGGTGCTGCCATTTCGAATATCATTGAATGCAAGAATAGCATGATTGGTTTGATCAGCCGTCATATCCCAATCGGTGAGCCATGAATCCTGTGTATTATTACTTATAAGGATTCCATTGCTTGCCCATAAGATATTGCCTTGCGCATCGAGGCGCTGTAGCCTGACGTTGTAATTGCTACTCTCATTGCTGAAATAACCTATGTAGTATGAACCATCGGGGCATACAGCTACTTTAGGGATGGCTTGTTCACCGCCCAGGTTACAAATAATAGTGTTAATTGCAGGGTTGTTGCTCCATTGTGCTTTTACCAGAATAAATGAGGATAATAGAAGCAGTAATAAGGTTAAAGTTTTTTTCATACCGACTTGTTTTGTCGTCTTGTTAGACTATGATGACCTGTTAAATTGTTCTCGCTAATTTAACAATAATAACAAATTAGATATGAAATTCAACCCAATTATTGATTGATTTTACAAATAATGCTATCTGGCTAACAGGAAGGTAAAGGGAATATGCAATCTGGTTTGCCATGCCTTCTCCGAGTGGTTTGTGCCGGGGAAGAATAGGGTTATCATATTATTCTTGTTATAGCTATGTTTATATAAAACCTTATCGATCTCTAATTGATGGGGTTTATAGAATTGATCTAAGGTCTTATCGCCATGATCAAAGTAAAGTCTATGGGTTTTGGAGTCGGGCAGGTTTTTATCGACATAATCTACAAATGCCTTGGGAATTACATCCTGATAGAGATCGAAGTTACCAATCCAATGGGTAGATAAACATGCTGCTCCACCGAAGACTTTAGGGTATTCACAGATGGCATAAAGTGATATTAGACCGCCCATGCTTGAACCGGCAATAAAGGTGTTGTCACGATCGGGTAGGGTAGAGAAGTTTATATCGATATAGGGTTTAAGCTCTTCTACAAGGAACTTAAGGTAATTATTGGAACGAGGTTTGCCCATTAACGCTTTCTGGTACAGGGTATCGCGTAGTGGGGAAGGGAGTGCCTCTGCCACCTTTTGAGGGAAGTATTCTGAGTGGCGATATTTATCATTATTACTAACTCCAACAATAATAAACTCTTTGGTTTTCCCATCATCGATGAGGCGTGCGGCAGTCTCATCGGCCATCCACTCCTGTTTATTCCATGTGGTGGTGCTATCAAAGAGCATCTGTCCGTCATGCATATAAAGAACAGCATATTTCTTTTCAGGGGTGTAGTTAGACGGCAACCAGATGTAGATATTTCTTGCATCCACATAAGCCGATTTAAATTCGGCGATTGTCTTAATTTGGCCATAGTTAGTCTGTGGCTCTTGCTGCGCAACAACGGTAATAGAGAATAATAGAAGTAAGATGGATGATAATAACGTCTTCATCTGTGAAATGATTTATTATTTGAATGACCTACGAGTCTATGGTATATAGTCATGTATTGGCTAATATCCTGGAGGTAGGTTAAATTACTTTATGAATTGATGTTGAGCAAAGATAGTTAACATTTGTAGAAGGTGCAGTCAAAATCTCTATATGGAGGTTAGATATGGTGAACAGAAATTAAAATCTTTTACATACCTTTGCCGACGGAGAAATGCCGGAGTGGTCGAACGGGACTGACTCGAAATCAGTTGTACCCATTGCGTGGTACCGGGGGTTCGAATCCCTCTTTCTCCGCTAAAAATACTGGACATAACCAGTCAAGCATCAGACAAAATCCTACAAACAAATAGTTTGTGGGATTTTTTGTTAGCAATAAATCAATGCTATAGAACAGGGAGGACACCAAAAGTCACAGTTTTGTACCAATATCGTTTTCTATTTCACTTCTGCCAAAAACAGATAACGATTTGCTTTTAACTCAAAAACCTACTCAACCGTTTTTGATACGACTGTTTGTACATTCGTTTTGTTTTATCGTCCAAAAAGGAGTGGTTGATTAGTTCATCTATCAGCGGCTTATTCGCAGAGAACATATTGATAATTGCGTCCCTCCTCTTTGGAAGTACCATAATGCGATTTGCAAACGTGATAAAATCTTCCTTACACGGGTGTCCACTATTGCGATATATTTCTGAATGCTCACTTTTTGGCATCAAACCATCTTGCAGAGCAAAATCCTCATCTTGAACATGGATGGAGGTATTCATCAAATCATAAGCAGGAGACAATAGATAATCGCCATTGGCTGACTGCTGCAATGAAAAGTTCTTCAAGTGTGCATCACCATTAGCAAATAAGTAATTAAAGACAATCAAAGTAAACAAGTGGCTCATTTCCACCTGCCACGCAGAGACATTTGCTTTCAATAGCGCTGCAACATCTTCGTAACTTCCGGTATATTTATAATCCTTTCCGTGAGTATCGATAGTCTTTTGTGCTAGCGAAGAAAAATCTTCTTGTTTGATTTTATTTCCATCGACATCAAAATCAAACCGTTTAGTGATATAAGCCGCTTCGCCATTAGCAAAAAACACAATCCCATTTTCAGCAACTTTCATCTTAAATACTTGCTTTGCTATCTGCATCGTCAGATGTTCGTTTGCAGGGATAGAATTTCTAAATCGAAGGTTTTTATAGCTTGGCGCAGGCTTAATGATATAGCGTCCATGTTCACCCTTTGGAGTAAGGACGACTTGCCCATTTTGCACCACGGCGGTAAGTTTTTCTTGCACTCCCGATATCGATATTTGATTGATACTCTCTGCAAGGTCAATACTATCGGCATCGTAATCAAAAGCCAAAATAGGACTTACTTTCTTGCCATCGAAAAGTTTTTTAAGGCAAGGAGGGCTAAATGTATCGTATCCCGGCGTTAAGTTGCCGGGGCAAACTTCTATCTTTCTCATATCTTTTTCACTATTACCGCTCCGATGGTGTCGGTATGAGCTGTTGCTAATAATAATCCGAATGCATCGTTTTCGTCAATTTTCAGTGTTTTACACTGGATAGCTTTATTGGTTCCCTCTGAAAGCATATTAAAAAAGAATGGAAAAAGTGTCTCTGAGGAGAACTCCCTCTGACTTTTCGGGAATGAAAGACTTATAGCTGTCTGCCTTTCATTAATCAAGAATGAATCATCGTAACTGAAAACATATTTTCCGATATCGGTTTCAGTCAGTATACCAGCTAACACGCCATTGCAAAATACTTGTGCCTGTCTCATCTATTCACCTCTCTTACTTTCAATATTATTTCCAACCCAAGCACTTCCGCTATTTTAGAAAGCGTACTCATAGACGGATTGCCTTTACCAACTTCAATACTCTTGATAATTCGTAAACTTAAACCTGTATAATCCGCTAAATCTTGTTGAGTTAAACCCAGAAGTGATCGACGCTCTTTTATGATTGAATAAAAATCCATAGTGCATTATTTTGCCTCTTTAGTGCAAAATTAATACCTTTATCTTTGCAAACAAATGAAAAGTGCAGTTTATTTCACTTGTGTTGTTTGAGCTTATTTTTTAGAAGCATAGGTTATAATCTCATCGTCTCCGAAAAATAGGGTATTTTTTCGCTGAAAAGAACACTTTATTGGAAGAGCGGATAAGCCTAAGTTGATACACTCTTTTGATTTTTCGGGGGGGGAATGGATTAGGGGGGGGGTACATGGATCTGCCAGATCTAAACAGCTTCTTTTTGAAGCGTAAAGTTCGGGTTTAGTTTTTAGTATCCAGATTTCAGTTTATAGCTATAATTAGACCTTAGGTTAAGGCAAATTTTCAAATTCGAAAACATGAGATTATAGGCCATTTAACTTTTCCCAAACTCGTTTATATTCTTCTCCAGATAGTCTCGAACCAGCAGGTCTACTATTATTCCAAATTTCATTAGGTTGTTGAGTCAGCCAATTATTTACAGCATCTGCCGGTTGACTGAAAATCTCACCATTTACGGAAGTACTATATAGCTCATCTAAGCGATTTGCAATACTTCTAGGAACATTGTTTTTCCTCATAAGAACACCTTCATCTGTATTTACTCCATAATGAAGCAAGACACTACCTGCGACTTGGATTTATTAGTGATGTGTAATAAGATATTCTCAAAATAGACCATCTTAGAAATCCTCTTAAAGAGAGACATATTATCGTTAGCTGAAATTTTTGAGGTTTTCTGTATTCAAACTGGAATTCCTATGCTTCAGTGATTGTAAAGCCAAAGAGCCTGATTATACCTAGCTGTTGACCGGTTCTGAGTATCATAGTTCGGTTTCAGTGATCGAAATCAGAAGCGGCCACTGTAATAATTATGAGAGTAATTTAAAATGCCAGGAAAAAACAGTTTGTTACAAAAGTTCAATCCGACCAAACCCTAGTGACTTGTTGTTGCCTAGTGTAAGCCCCTGAGGTAAGATAGCATTAGCCGTGAAGTTTATATCAAGGCCCGGATACTCGTATTTTTTGTAGAATACTGGTTTATGTACAAAGGTGATATCGGTTATGCGAACAGCTAGTCCCTCGAAATTAATTCCAAGGTATTTCCCAAGCTCCTGATCTATGTGCTTACGCAGCCGTTCATTAAGTATGATGGTCTTCTCTTCAAGTGAGGTCTCTTTGTAGGCTTTAAAATTTTTATGATGCAGAGGTAACCAGTGCGTTAAGCAATAGTGTTTTTCTTCATCGCAGATGCCGGATTGAAGTGCTGTCTCATGAACTAATTGTAGACCATCAATTCTGATGTCATCAATCCAGAAGGGCTTGTTATGAATGTCTGCAAAAGCATGCAATGATATACTTCCATCGTTAATCCCGGTGATATAAAAGCATTCATCAATAAAATGATAAATAACCAAGGGGTAACCAATCCGTGTTTTTCCATCAATAGGCAGATGATTGTAAAACAGTGACGGATCACCTCCTTGGTTAATTATATCTTGCCCGGCTTGCTTTACAAATCTGCTGAGCGACTTACGGAGCCATTCGGTAGGAGCAAGTCCGTTCTCAATGGCTTTCCCGACGGAGAAAGAAGAGGGGAGGCGGCAAGTTGTTATTTTTAAAGTGGTCATTATTTAAACACAAATGGTTTTATAAATGGATTATTTTTTCATTACGATTCTAACAGCTAAGCGTTTTACCTAGTTTATGATTAGAAGATAAGAGAAAACATTTATAACGAAAAATTAATTTGTAGGGATGTCAATTTCCTATATATAATCTTCAGTAGGCAAGATTTTAGAAGTTACGATAATTGTTATTAACAAATTTTACTAAAGTTTTTATCTCATTCTAGATTAGTCATTAAAAAAGCCTATTCAGTTTTTATTTCTAAGCAATAGACTCAAACTGAACTTGATTAATACGACCATCTTTTGATTTTTGTTTTATTGTAACCCAAATCTGATTTCCGTCTTTAATAGAATGATTTTTCTTTTCCATAGGGATTACTAGTTGAATTGGTAATTCGTAACCTTCAATCAAAACTTTTTTTGCTTTAAGCTCATTTACTGTAGCTTTAATCCATCCTTCTTTAGGCTCGACTATTTTTGACGATATAGTAATATACTCACTAGGTGAGAGAATGGCGGTTGCTTTTGTATCCTTTGTTTTTGGTAGTGGATAATTTTCCCCCGTATAGTATTCTAAAAAGGTTGGTGGATTATCCCTTTTCTTTGCAAGAGCAAACTCATTTAGTTGCATATAAGTCAGATGAGAATCATCTAGTTTTGTATGTTTTCTAGCCATAAGTAATAATTCTTTAATTTGAGGAGAATTTTGCCAGTTGGGTATGAAGTTATTCATAGCATTAGTAAACTCATTAATGGCATCTTTATAACATGTGCTGTTTTTTAGGGTGAATTTGACAAGCCCATAACCATATGGTTTACAAAAGCCTAAATTGTGAAAGGCGGATGTGTCATTAAGTGTTATAGCATAAATTAGAGCCCCCAACTCGATAGGTTTCAAATTATGGTACCTTACTTTCATACAAAATTCAGCCGGCGAATTAATAGGAATAAAAGGAGATGTGTTTTTCTGTTGACTTTGTGTATATACAGGAAATGAAGCTACAGAATTATGAACAGGGTACCGTTTCCACCCTTTTAGGAAAGCTGACGGACTTGAATAGGTGTGATAGGTTATATTTTTTACGATTCCATTTAACCCTTCTTGTTGTAGGTAAATTGGAAAATATGAAGCTTTTGGGGAACCCATCAGAGGGTTTAGAACCGTTTTATTTGAGTCAGCTTTATTGATTTCTTTACAAAGAAATGCATGACCAAACTGAACACGTCCCTTTATTGACGAGTCACCTGTTGTTCCAAAAATGCAATCAGCTAAATCATACCCTCTTTCTTTTTGCCCATCTGGAAGACAATCTTTGATTTTCTTTTCGTAAGGCAGTTTATATAGGTACGATAAACCTAAACTTTCAATTTTTTTGCCGTTAACTTTAAAAAATACTGGTATTTGTTCGCCTCTATTTAATTTTTCTTCCCAATAATGCCAATCCTCTGAATCTTGATAAATGAATTTAAACTCTTTCCATACATCATCATTTTCATTAATTGAAAGGCGTCCGATTTCATTGTTGCGAAAAACAAATTCATAAAATTTTCCTGTCCAACTGTATTTATTCTGCTTTGTATTGTATACGCTTTTTCTAACGCCAAATTGTCCAGTAAATACTATTTTACCGATTTCTCCATCTCCCGCAACTATTCCTACCTTTGTTTTCCCGTTTTCATTAGTTAGCTTCCTAAAATGTATATCTAAAGATTGGTTATTAAATAACTTGTATTTGAATATAGCTAAACGATTAGATGGGTTTAATAGATTTGCTTGTTCTTTAAAAAGTGTAACCAAATTTGAGTTAAAATGATTGTCTAATTCTTGGTGCGAGATATAGTAAGGAATATCTCTGTCTGATACTTTAATTAAATCTCCTGTTTTTATTAACCATCCACAATTAATTCTACTCATTTTTTCCAAATAATCTTTCTTATTATCTAGATCTCGTATCGAATATCGATCATTGGAAATCATATCCATTTTTCCAAATGACATTATTTCTAGCACATTCCGAATTGCCCCTTTTATACTAGTTGCTGGAATAAAAAATTCATTCTGATCAACTTGACTAAATGATTTGTAACGATCGTTTTTTTCCTCAGCATCCCTTTTCGTATGGCCATTACGTACAAATATTGGGCTATGTGCTGTAATAGTAAGTTCGAGTTCCCCACTTTCACTATCATGAAACGGAATGTCTTGAGAAATTTGATTTGCCCATTCTGGGAAAAACACTTTTGTGCTTACAGGGACAAAATTGTATGGTGCTTTAATATGTTGTGTCATTTCTATTCCTCTTTATATTTAAATCCTGTAAAAGCAATAAACACTGGTTGTAATACATCAAATCCGTTGCAGAGAGGGTCTTTCTTTGAAGTCCAAACTTCTTTGAAATATAGTTTGATTATACTATCTGGCATTCTGTAAGGAAGATAAGAAAACTCAATAATTTCTTTATAATCAATATTCAGAAGATCAAATTTATAAACTAAATAGGTGCCATCAATAAATCTTATGAGGTAAGATATTTTGTTAATACGATCCCATAAATTACCCTCAACAATAAACGGATTTGTTGACATTGTGGGCCATATTGGTTTTTCTTCTTGAGTTATTATTGACTGATTTTGATATACATCTGGATTTTCTTTATCACTCCACCACAAATATCCTTCATAGTTAATATTTGTAGGAATTTTATCTAGGTTGATTTTATTGTTCATTTTTTACCATTTTGAAATTTCAATAGTACCAGTAAAACATCCATGTCCGCGCATTGTCCCTCCACCAAGAGGTAATCTGCCTGAACATAGTTCTTGTAAAGTTTTCTCAAGAACATCCATATATTTCTGTTCAACATTATTATTTACTAAACATATTAATTCAAAAGATTCCTTTCTTCTTATTACTTCTTCACTAAATAGTGCACCTTCCATTGCTCCGCCTGTAAAACGGTCAATGGCTACATGATTTAGTAGTTTCTTGTTGACTGATTCTTTTATGTATACATCTGAAATAATCAAATTACCACTTTTCCCATCATCACCTTCTGCAGAATATCCAAAAAGGGAACGAACAGCAGGATTTCCTTTTGTAACAATGGTTTGAAATTGATCTTCTCCATTAATTGTTTTAATTTCAACAAAATAATCTTTCTTTTTAAGCTCCTCTATTGTTGGCATTTTGTCTACGAATACATCGTTTACCATGTTAAAATTATATGCTATTCTATGAGAAATAGCGCCTTTAACAGAGGTGGCAGGGATAAGGATATTTTTAGATGAAAATTCACCTCTTCCATTTTTCCATTCAATAATTTCCTCTGTCACATAGCTAATATCGGCATCTTCGCTTCCGAGCCCTGATCCAAAGAGAAAAAAATCAGTTGGAGTGAGGGTAAGTACGTATCTAATCCAATCACATTCTTTTTGAACTATAATTTTAGATTCAATTGTGTCCCAAAATGGATCATTTAAATTTGAAGTTTTTTCAAGGTAAATGTTTAAATCTTCGACAAGGTTAATTATAGTTTCTTTACATTCACAGACTGTCAACTCTCCAAATCCTTTTCGAGTTCCTCCACCTAAACGGAATTCAGTTGTATTAAATTGGTTTATTAGTTTTTTCCAAACATATTCATCATTTTCATTCCCAATAAGTTCAATCTCAAAGCAGAAGCGAGAACCTTTGAAAACTACCTGTTCATCAAACTTTCCACCAGGTATAGATCCTCCTTTATGCGAGATACTAACATGCTGTCTAATAGGTAAGAATTGAAACCTTTCATAAAATGCGCTATCTGTCATCTTTAGATTTATTCCTTCAATAATTTCTCCATCAGGACCAACAAGATTTGCATGCGAAAATATTAATCTGGATCCTTGTCCTTTATATTCTTCAGTTGCAGTTAAATCCTTCTTTTTATTGTTTTTTCTCTCTAGATGTTTTTGTAATTGAAATCCAAATAGTTTATTTATAATGTTTTCATCGAAATGACTAATCATAGAATGTTTTATTATTCCAGCAACTGTGGTGCCCGGGATATAAGGTAAGCCATTAAGATCTGTAACAACTAAGCGATCTGTCATGATGTTATATTCACCTGACCCTATTGATAAAGGCGATGTTGCTTCAAATATAATTCGTGCCAAATACCGTAGTGTATAATTTTCTGTTTTTTCCATTGTTAATTTCCTCCTGTCTTTTTTGCCATCTCTGCAGCAAGGTTAATAACAGCCTCAGATACCAATTCCATTTTGTTGTCTTTTATGGTTGTTATAAACAATTTTAATACTTCAATCCGGCTTCGTTCTTTCCATTTATTCTTAGCAACACCATGAACTAAATAACCTTCATTATTTTTGTCTTCATTTTCTGAAACTTGTTTGTTTTCTTTGAACAACATTTTCCATAATTGGTCATACTCTTTTGTTTGAGATGCAATCGTACGGATTGTACTCCATTGTGATGCAAATGAATCACCTTTAAACCGATGTAGATGATCATTTACGAATTCATTCACTTTTGTATAGATGAAATGTTGATTATTTTTTTTAGTCTCTTGGTTTACTAGATATCGCCAAACAACGGCATCAGACTTGTTAGAAAACTCTACTTTTTTAATAATAGGTTTAGGGTTTATTATTTGTTTGTCATTGTTATAACTGTATTCTGCCTCCCCATTTTCTTTATGAGCTATAAAATCGGGATTAATCAATACTTTTCCATACCCCTCATTAAGATAATATCCAATACCTCTTTTAATGAATAGTTGTTCCTCTTGTTTAATCTTTCTGTTGATGCAAATCACACTACCCTTTTCTATTCCAAAGCGATCAGCATCACGTACTTGACGTTTTGAATTATATGGAGAATAGCGGAATGTTCGAATTTGGCTATTCTCAAAATCAACATTTGCCTCTGATATGCCATAATAGTTCCCACTTGTTGGAATAATAGGTTGTCCGTTAATTTCATCAATGAAAAGCAATCGACTTTCAGCATATAAAAAAGTCTTATCAATATCTAGACAGTGATTTTCCTTAAAACCTAGATTTATCTCATCTTCTTTGATTTGAGTTATTTTCACTAGTCCATATTGAGCAGTTTTTGATCGACCGATGTTTTGATTGCCTAACAAATTTTCTTGTATTATATTTTCAATCTTTGGAAGTTCAAGTTCACTTAATCCAATTAAATCTACTTGAAAACAAAGTTCTAATCCTGCTTCTAGTGATTGGTATCCATACATCTGTTCGTCCATAGAACGCCTCCTATTTCGATCGTATGAAGATTTAATTGCGAAATTCTTTTTCAGGTTCACTTCCGAAAAATGTGAATCACTTTCATTAACTATAAATTGCTCGCGTAATTGAGTATAAGGTATAGAAGAACCTTTACCAAGCATCATTTGCGGAAAGATATAGATCTTGTGTCTTATTGTTTCACCTTTTTTTACAAACCATGTAGAAGGAACTCTGATAGCTCTTTTGTTTACTATAAATGGTAATGCATCACCAAAACGAACTTTAGAATTATGGAATAAATCCATAGTTAAGTTTTGGTTGACTTTGCTATTATACACTTTACTCGCAACAATACCCAGAAAAACATTTCCGGGTATATAATCCAGTGTTCGCTGCATGCCTTCAGTGGCTGCGAATTCACTTAAGATAATATCAGATTGTAAGTCGCATTTAAATTTTAAAGATTTCATTTCGAACCTCCTTCTATATTTACTAATTTAAAACAGCATCGACCTAACCCTCTATTTCGGTTTTGGCCAAGACGTTTAATCCATTTAAAACAGGCTTCTATTTGGTTTAGATATTTTTCATTTATACCCGTAATTTCAGCTTCTAAAATGCATGGAATGGTGGTTTGTATTCTACGTAGTGAATGTTTTACTGCTACTCCCGACTCACTATTTATTGCTGTGGATGAGATTGCTCGATAATAGAATGGTGAAAGATTGTTTTCAACGCTGGCTATGTATAAATCGTCGGATAGTGTTGCATTGGAGAAATAGCAGCTTCCCTTAAGGGTAGGAATATTTTGCTCTATATCCGTCTCTTTAGATAGATCTTCTGTTTTTTTGGTTGGAATCCCAAATACATCTCTTTGAAAGGCTTCATCGCAATGACTTAATCTTATAAGTTCTTCAGCTGCTTCTTTTAAAAGGCCTTTTAAGGTTCGTCCGGGAATATAAGGCATTCCATTTTTATCTTTAATTACTAAGGCATCTAAATCACTTCCTGATGTTAATCCTGATCCAGCGTGCCATTCAGAGAAAAAGGTTATTGAATATTTGATCGTTTTCATGCTATACTTCATTTATGTTTATAGATAAAATGGTAAGCCAGTCATAAACAGGTGATTTTTCTGATATAATCCCTCTGTTTTTATCTAATTCTAGGTCTTTAAGGATACTATTATTCCCGATAGTCAATAGTCTGATCATCCGTTGCTCAGCCATCCCTTTTTCAACATAAAGATCACTTAACCACTGGCGTAAGCTAGATTTGATAGCGTTACCATTTTTCCCTTGTAGTGATTTTACCTTTGCCATAAGTTTCTCAATAGTGGGTTTGTCATTAACTGATTCTATATAGTACGGACCAAAATCAAATTTGATATTAGATGCTTTAGCAGTGAGTTCTCGGTCTATAATTTCGGAGAAGTCTTCAATAAAACTATCCTGAACTTTATGAAACATTAAACAGGAAGGAACAGATGTTTGTAAAACAATGTCTTTCTTAGCATTTCTTTTGGCATGAGCGCATAGCTTATCTGCTAACCCAATTGCATAGTGAAATGGATAGCTAGATTTTACATATGCAATTCCAGCGCAAGCTGTTAGTCCATTATTTAATGAATTAATCCCATTGGCCTTGAAATTTAACTTTGTTTGTTCTATAAACAGAGATAAGTAATTGGATGTATATATCAACGCCAGGTCTGCTCGACAAACGATAGTAAGATCATCGCCACCTACGATTATGGGTAAGAATGGAATTGTTTCAAACGGATTTAATTCTATTTCTGATATCACTTTTGCAAATGCTTTTTGAGCCGCCGATTTAGTTGATGTATTAACTGCCTTTGAGAAGTTTCTTAAGGTATCTATAGTCGGATTCCCATTATCTAAATTCTGTAATACATTTCCCATGTTGTTAGCATCAATATGAATTACAGCTAACCAGTTGTAATTTGGTTTAATCGGATTAGATGTAACCAATTCATCAAAATCAACGGGGAAGTTTCCTTTTAAGGCCGTTTCACCAATGAAATCATTTTTAATTCTACTTAGCTTTCCGCTTTCCTGATAGTTGTCCATTATAACTCGTTTGGAACTCGAAGCTCTGTCATTGATTATTTCTTCACTATTCGATCTTGTAACCTCAACTATAGGTAACCCAGTTCGTCGTGAACGTCGAGTGGCCATATATCCTAAATCCGCAGGACGGAATGGGTTGTTTCTCTGAGCTGTAATCTTTTGCTCTAATTCTATAACTTTCAAATAAAACCCATCATCATTGTTTATTTCAACTACCGCTTGACAAATCTGAATTCCTGGGGCAGATGAAATTACTACTTTAGGAAACTCTCTTACCACTTTTTGTAAAATTTCCAATTGATCATTTTTAAATAAATACCGAATATTTCCTGCTGCATTTCGAATCGCCTTGGGATCATGATCTAGGTCTTCTAGTTTTTGATTGATCATATTGGCGAACATAGTTGTACATATCTGTTCAACCAGTTCACTTGCGCCTGCAATTTCTTTCAGCTTATTACTCTGAAATATATAGCTCTGAATACTGTAAATGGTAAATCCATAGAGATACTGACTCATAATTGTCTGATTAATATTTAATATTCGTTAAAGAAATCAATCTACTAATTTCAAAGAGTTTCTTGATTGCTATAGCATTTTCAACGATGTTTCACCTACTCAAATAGAGAAAACATATAATCAGTTGACTGTAAGTGGAAATGGTGTAGAAAATATAGTTATTAAAGCAATCTAAACTTAATCAAGTAACGTCTGAAAAACTAAGACTAAAATAATCAATTGATGGACATATAGTATAAACTAATATGTTTTTTTTTAAGTAAAGATTTTTGGAATTTGTAATGAATTCATATTCAATTAACTGAAGATTATTCTCAAAGCTGGAAAGTGTTCTTTTTCATCAATTTATAAATTGACATCTATAAATGGTTTTAGTAATGAATTTACCTAATTCTGTGAGAATCTGTTCTTTTAGCTTTTGGGTTTGAAATCAGTTGGTGTTTTTTATCTAGCAGTAATTAGGCTTTCTTCGGCTTTTTTCTCGTTCTGTTATTGCTAATGTCACGTATGTGCGCTGAAAGAATTAGTATTGAATATTTTCTAAGTACATGACAAAAATTCAAAAATATTGATACGTGATTGATTCTTAGGGTTTAACAAGACACCAGCCACATAAGAAAGTCCGTATTTGAATATACTCTGTTCTTTTCTACCATGTGTCTTAATAGAAATTGAACGCACATTTTCGTGAAGAAATATTCCGATTTTGTAACACCATATAAATGCTATTGTC
>MTLC01003749.1_pt1 | contig 24920 bp, 20 predicted proteins | sample 1982451 | NCBI WGS metagenome assembly MTLC01 (sample SAMN05710165, study PRJNA340218) | biofilm metagenome | isolation source: sample SPH anode biofilm adapted to +100 mV | place: USA | collected 2012-02-03 | reverse complement strand
GAACTATATAGGTAGAGGATATAGAGGGGATATAGAGGGGATATTGAGGAGAAATTGAGGAGATGTTGAGATAAGAGAACATAAGAGAACATAAGAGAACCTAAGAGAGACATAAGAGAACATAAGAGAAGCATAAGAGAGATATAAGAGGGATATAAGAGAGATGCTTTAGAGACGCTGAATATCAGAGAATTGGAAGCATGGCTATTTGTGACTGGCAGGATAGATTCAAAATTCAAAGATTAGCTACTAGCCGTTGGCTACTCGCAGGTTATGGACAGAATTCAAAATTCAAGAATTCAAAACTTAGCTGCTGGCTGCTAGCTTGCTTTTTAAAGCATGTTAGTTCTTGTTACACAAGGTTTATCTGAAAACAAAAAAAATCCCCACTTCGAGAAGTCGGGGATTTTTTGTTATCCGGTAATTTGATATGACTTTAAATGCCATTAAGCTGTTTAAAGGCTGCCAATCATTTTAGAGGGGTCTACCCATTTGTCAAAATCTTCGCTGCTGACCAAGCCTAAAGCCATAGCAGCTTCCTTTAAGGTTGTTCCTTCTTTGTGGGCTTTCTTTGCAATTTTAGCTGCATTCTCGTAACCAATGTGAGTATTGAGAGAGGTAACCAGCATTAAGCTATTCTCCATATTCTTCTTGATATTGGAATAGTTAGGTTCAATACCTATCGCACAATGATCATTAAATGAGACACAACCTTCACCAATTAGTCTTGCTGATTGTAAAAGATTTGCTATCATAACAGGTTTAAAGACATTAAGCTGGAAATGTCCATGAGTTCCTGCAACAGTGATAGCGGCATCATTTCCTATGACCTGAGCTGCAACCATTGATAACGACTCATTTTGGGTAGGATTAACCTTACCCGGCATAATAGAGCTTCCTGGTTCGTTTTCGGGAAGCATCAGTTCACCAATTGAGCATCTTGGACCAGAGGCTAATAACCGGATATTATTAGCGATATGCATTAGACTAACGGCTAATTGTTTCAGAGCTCCGCTTGTCTCCACAAGTGCATCATGTGCTGAAAGAGATTCAAACTTATTTGGTGCTGTTATAAAAGGCAATCCCGTAAGTTCCGAAATTTTCATTGCAACAAGAACATCATATCCTTTTGGTGTGTTGAGCCCAGTTCCAACGGCTGTTCCACCTAAAGCTAATTCAGCGAGATGGGGCAGCGTATTTTTTAAAGCTCGAAGACCGTGGTCAAGTTGGGCAACATAACCCGAGAACTCTTGTCCTAATGTCAGCGGAGTAGCATCCATAAGATGAGTTCTGCCGGTTTTAACAACCTCAGCAAATGCTTTTGCCTTTGCGTCAAGGGTGTTACGTAATAACTCAACTCCGGGGATTGTGTTTTCGATGATTAGCTTATAGGCAGCAATATGCATTGCTGTTGGGAAAGTATCATTAGAGGACTGAGACTTGTTTACATCATCATTGGGGTGAACAGGAGATTTACCTTCACCAAGTTTACCACCAGCAATGACATGAGCACGATTACTAACCACCTCGTTGACATTCATGTTACTTTGAGTTCCTGAACCTGTTTGCCATATTACCAATGGGAACTGATCGTCGAGTTTACCCTCAAGAATCTCATCACATACTTTACCAATGAGCTCCTTTTTCTCAAGAGGAAGAACACCAAGGTCAAAGTTTGCCAGAGCAGCTGACTTTTTAAGATATGCAAAAGCATGAATTACTTCACGTGGCATAGAGCCTTCAGGCCCAATACGGAAGTTGTTTCTTGAGCGTTCTGTTTGAGCGCCCCAATATTTATCAGCAGGTACCTCTACGGGACCCATGGTGTCATACTCGATACGTGTCTTCATGATTTGATAATTTATATTAAAGTTTGCCGATAATCAGATCGATGTTTTCCAAATGATCTCCGATAACAGCTTTGTATTCAGATTCAATTATTGGTCTTCTGATAAGGGAAGGTTGTTGAGAAAGAATTTTAATCCATTCTTTACGGTTAAAGCTTAGTCCTTTTAGTCTTTCTTTATAGTAGGGATCATTCTTACGAACCAATTCCTGAGGTTCAATGTTTAGTTTTTGTAAGAGTCTTTCAATATCACTTTCGCTAAGAATATCAGTATGAAATAGTCTTATTTGAAACGCCTTTGTGGATGATTGTAAATAGCTTAATCCATTCCTCGATGTTTTACATTTTGGGTAGTGATATATAGTCAGCATGGCGTGGTATTTGAATAAAATATGAGGTAACTTCGTAAAGAAATAGTGCCTTCCGAATACAAAATTACCACAATTCAGGTTTTAGGGACTTTCTTAGGTTAAGTTTTGTAGGAAAGAAATAAATACTTTAGATAACTCAAATATAACCGATGTCTATTTAATAGCCATAATCGAAGATTGTACTAGAGGAGTTGATCTTAATTTATCTGGCTGGTTTCATCTTAAAAATGAAGAAAATCAATTACATATGAAAAGAGTCTATTTGTTTGCTATCCTGATTGTTGTTTCTGCTACAGTCATAGGTGCGCTATCCTTAAATGGTTTTTTAGGAAGAATGGAAGCAATTGATTCAGAGTTTAGTTATGAAAGGGCTTGGCGTGAAGCTGATAGCTTAAAGGATGAGGGGCTACCAAGAGAGGCCATGGAGGTTGTTGATCGAATATTGGTTCATGCACGAGCCACAAAAGAGCAACCTAATTGGGTTAAGGCTTTATTATATAAAGAGGCTTTAAGAAGTAATTTTGAGGAGCGTCATATTATTGAGAGTATTACTGCCTTTAACAAAGAGCTTAAAATATTACCTGAACCCGCTTCGCAAATCATCAGAAGTGCACTTGGTGAGTTATACTTAAGTTATTTCCGAGCCAATCAATACGAGATATCTCAGCGCTCCGCTTTTGGTAAACCGGGAGATCTACCTGAGAAATGGAGTCTGGCACAAATGTCTAAACTCATTGATAGCTCTTATACCGCCTCTCTCACTAATTCTGAACTATTATCTTCTGAGAAGATGGAAAAATGGGCTCCGGCTTTTAAAAATGTCTTATCAGTAAAAGGGCCTTCATATACTCTCTTTGATGTATTAGCTGGTAGAGCTTTGATGTTTTATGCTTCTGGTGAAAGTAGCGATTTAGAGATGCCTGCGGAGAATAGACCGGGAACTCCTTTTTTGTTTTCAGGGGCTAGGACATTTGCTTTATCAAGAATAGGCTATCATGAGGGTTCACCTAGTTTTCTTAAGGCTTTGTCTATTTATAGAGAGTTATTAGCTGCTCATTTGAATGATAAACAACCGGATATTTTAATTGATATTGATCTGCATAGATTAAATTGGGCTAGAGATTGGGGTTCTGTTCCAGCCGCTGACTCTTTGTATAGGGAGAGTGTTAAGGCTATTTTTAGTGCATTTAAAAATTCACCGGCGGGTATGTCTGCCGGTTATGAAGTAGCGTCATCCCTATATCAGCAAGGAATGAATGAACCATCTGCTAAACTTAAGAATAGTCTTTTTGCCGAATCTTCTTCGATAGCTACTGAGGTGATACAGCTTTTCCCTGAAAGTAGAGGTGCAGCTGAGTGTCGGCAATTATTGCATGAGCTTAAACTTCCTGAATTATATCTTCAAACTTCTGAGACATATCTTCCCGGTGATCCAATAACCTTCGAAGTAAGAAGAAAGAACTGTGAAACCCTCAATTTTAGATTAGTCTCAATTTCAAAAGAGGACTTGAGAAAGGTGTATTTTAGTGTTAGGAATGAAGAGCCATTGAACTACGCTTCTCTGAAACCAATAAGAGAGTGGAATGCTCCTCTTCCATCTGAGACCCCAATGGTTTCTACTCTGCAGCATGTGACTACCGAAGAATTGCCAATAGGGGCATATTTCCTGTTGGCTTCTTCATCTAGTGACTTTGATGCAAATGGTGCTCCTGTGGCTGTTTCTTTGTTTCAAGTAACGCAGCTCGGCTGGTTTGTTGAGGCAGATGCCTCAACCAATGATTTTCTTGTTGTTGTAAACCGTCGTTCAGGTAAACCAGAGAGTGGGGTGAATGTTACGATTGAAATATCTGAATATGCGAACTATGGTAAAGTTAATCCTTTTAGAAAGGCCATTGACGACCGCATTAGTGATAAAAATGGTTTTGTTTCTCTTAATAGTCTAGATTATCGTGACAATAATAATTTATACGTCACACTAGAGAAAGACTCAGATTATTTTATAGGTAGAAGAGCTTTCTATTTAACAGCCAGGCCATCTGGTGGTGTTTCAGAGGCAATAATAAATGATGTTTTCTTTACAGACAGGGCAATATACCGTCCGGGACAAAAAGTCTTCTTTAAAGGGATTTCTTATCAAGAGAAAGATTATAAATATGCTACTCTCTCAGACCATTCTGTTAAAGTTTCATTCTTTGATGCTAATGGAAGACTTGTAGAAAGTCAGGATTTTATCTCAAATAAATTTGGCTCTTTCTCAGGAAGTTTTACCATCCCACAAAATTTAATGTCAGGGTATTATGAGATATCTTCACCTAATGGGTCTATTCGAATAAAAGTTGAGGAGTACAAAAGACCATCATTTGCGGTTACCCTTCTACCCTATATGGGCGTGTCAAAGCCCGGAGAAGAGGTTGAAATAAAGGGTAAGGCTGAGGCTTTCTCCGGTTTTCCTATAGCCGGAGGAAAGGTAACCTATACTGTAAAGAGGAAGATATGGATGCCCCTCTTTCGGTTTATAGTTCAAGACCAGGATATGGAATTAGTCCATGGTGAGACGGTTACTGATCAGGAAGGAAATTTCTCTATTCGTTTTATTGCTTCGCCTGATAAAAGAGCTAATTCGAGTGATAATCTAACTTATTATTTTAGTTTAGATGCTGATGTTGTTGACCAATCAGGAGAAACTCAATCAGATCAATATACGCTTGCTGTTTCGAAACAAAATCTTCTTATTGAAGCAGATATTCCTTCAAAGGTTATAATAAACAAGAAAGATCCCATAAATGTAAAAGTTACCAATTTAGTTGGAAAATCAGTACCGGCTAACTTTACTGCCGAAGTTTACCGAATAATTCAGCCTGATTCGAGTTACTGGAATCTTAATCTTAATCAGGCATCATATCCTTATTATAGAGCATCTGAGGGTGACTTAGATGAGTTATATCTTTGGAAAGAAGGTGCTTACATCTCATCACTATCTTTAATTACCACAAAAGATAGCCTGTTGTATTTGAATAAGTTAATCAAGCAACCAGGTGCCTATGTAATAAAACTTAAAGCTTCTGATGGTGCGGGCAATAACATTGTAAGGGAATCAAGATTTATTGCCTACAATGAGAATTCTACACTGTTACCAGCCAGATTACCCTTCTGGTTTGTTGCACTTTCTGATGATATAAAACCTAATGAGCCAATCTCATTTTTAATTGGTTCAAATGAACGAAAGGCAAATGTTCTTTTGAAGGTATTTAGAAACGATAGTTTAGTCGACAATCGTTGGTTAGTTATCGATAATAAACAAGAGAAGATGTTGTTGCCGATGCCATCAAGAGAGGGCGATAAATTCGTGATCACACTGGCAATGGTTAGAAATAACTATTTCTTTGATGCTAACTTGAAAGCCTCTGTGAAAGAGTTTAGAAATACTCTTGACATAAGTTTTAGTACGTTCAGGTCTTTATTAATTCCAGGAAGTAGTGAAGCATGGAAGATTAAAGTCAAAAGAGGAGATGGGGTTGAGTTGCCATCTGAACTATTGGTAAGCATGTATGATGCTTCACTTGATCAGTTTGAAAACCATTCTTGGAATTTATATCTGAATAGTCGAAGTATTAAATCAAGGAACTGGAGTAATGGGGCATTTATTTCCGGATGGGCAACTCAGCGATTTATTGATACGATATCGATAGAGTCTCCCGTAATGAATCTTCACCCATCATTGAATTGGTTTGATTACCAGTTCTATGGTACATTTGGGGTATATGGAAATGAGAAAATGTTAATTACCAGAAAGAATGCGGCAATTGAGATGGGTTCCTCTCAGGGTATTTATAAAGCACAATCTTTTTCAGACGCAGATGGGATAGTGGAAATAGGTATTACAAGCCAAGCTGAGGTCGCCCCTCAAGCGCCTGCGAACCATCAAAATGGAAATGGAAAACAGAAGAATTCATTACGGACCAATCTGCAGGAGACGGCATTCTTTATTCCTCAATTACAAACCAATGAAAAAGGTGAAGCCGAGTTCTCTTTTACCGTTCCCGGGTCTCTTACGAGTTGGCATATAATGGCCCTAGCGCACACCACTGACTTAGCATTAGGTAGGTCTGACAAGTATGTTAAAACACAAAGACAGCTTATGGTAATGCCTCAATTACCAAGATATCTCAGAGGAGGCGATACTATTTCAATACCTGTTAGAGTGGTCAATCTTTTAGATAAGCCTGTAAATGCCGTTGCTTCATTTGTTCTGCTTGATCTTGTAACAGGAAAGAGACTGGAATGGTCTCCGGCAGATTCTACTAAGGTTCTAATGATTAATGCCGGAGCCACCTCCAATGCATCCTGGAATGTGATTGTCCCGGAGAATCCAGGTATGATCGTTTATAGGGCAACGGTTAGTTCCGAAACACATTCTGATGGTGAGGAGAATATCCGCCCCGTACTTAGCGGAAAGAAATGGTTTGTTTCTTCACAAAACAGACACGTTAAGGGGCAAACATTATGGCAACCTGATTTATCTGCTGGTGTCGATTGGAAAGAGGGGCAGAATGCAACTTTAACCGTTGAGTATATTGAAAACCCTGCTTGGTTCATAGTACAGGCTTTACCACAAATCAGATCGAGGGATGATAAAGGTTTGAACTTGGCTCTCAATAACTATTATGCGGCTAACATGGGGCTTATGGTGATGAAAGATCAACCAGCAATTATGAAGGTTGTTCGTTCTTGGTCGAGTAATGAAGCAAATATCTCTCCTTTATTAAAGAATGAAGATGTTAAAATTTTAATGAATAATCAGACGCCCTGGGTTCAGGATGCGATAGATGAGAGTAATGATTATAAAAAGATTACCACCTTCATCGATGAGGAACAGTTAAAGATCTCGTCTGAGGAGGCTTTCAGCAGGATGAAGGAGTTGCAACTTCCAAGCGGTGGTTTTAGCTGGTACGATGGTATGGCTGATTCTAAGTTTTTAACTGAGGAGGTTATTCAGACATTAGGTCGTATGAAGAAAATGTCAGGGATAGATCCTAAGTTGCAGCCCACTCTTGAGAAGATGGTTACTTCTGCTCTAAGTTATCTTGACGATCGTATGATTGAGAACTGGAAACTTGACTCAATTCATAAAGTCAAATCGTCAACAATTGATGCTGATGAGTTAAAGTATTTGTATGCCCGCTCCTTCTGGCTAAAAGATTATACTCTGTCCTCAAGGGCTGCCAAGATTTATAAAGACATGCTTAACAAACTTCAAAAGAGTGTCTTGAGATCAGATCCTGCTATGCAGGCAACCGCTGCGGTTATCTTCTTAAGATCCGGAGATTTGGTAATGGCTCATAAGCTAATCAAATCGCTGAAGTCGAAGGCTCTCACTAATGCGGATGGCTCAGTTTACTGGCGAAAAAACCTTGGCTATCTTTGGTTTGAGGATCCTTTAAAGACTCAGGTTCTTGCTCTTGAGGCAATTGTTGAGGTAGAAAATGATATCGTTTTGGCTGAGAAGGTTAGATCATGGTTATTAGACCAACGTCAGACTCATAGTTGGGAGACCCGTAGTGCTAATTCTGATGCTACTTATGCTTTCCTTTTAAATGGATCTTCTGTAACCGAGCTCGGTAATCCAGCAGAGATCATATTAGAGGGTAGAAAACTGGAATCCACCATTCCGTCTATGGCTGGCTCTGGTTGGTTTAAGACTGAATTACACCCTACTTCCATGGATCAACTTAAAAAATGGAGGCTCGAAATTAGAGGTAACGGGTCTGGAACGGGATGGGCAAGTATTTGGACTAAATACAAAGGAGAACAAAGCCATGCCGTCTCTTCAGAATCAGGAATAAAGGTTGAGAAAGCCATTTTCTTACTTAGTGGGAACTCTTCATCAGTAGTTTCTCCTCTGACGAAAAACACTCCCTTAAAACAGGGAGATCGTTTAAGAGTACAGCTTACTATAACCACGGACAGAGATATGGAGTTTGTGGCTTTAACTGATCAGAGGGCTGCTGGTCTAGAACCTGCCTCCAGAAGTGGTTATTTCTGGAGAGGTGGCAGAGGTTATTACCAGGAGGTTAAAGATGAGGCGACCAATTTCTTCTTTGATAGGCTCGAAAAAGGTATCAGAACTATTGAATATGAAGTGATCGTTGCACATAGTGGCAATTTCTCAAATGGTCCGGCTGAGATGCAATCGCTTTATGCTCCGGCTTTCTCTGGAAGATCAACAGGTGATAGAATTGAGGTTCAGATAAAATAGATTAGGGAAAAATATCAGATTAATAGCCCTTTCAAGTTTCAGATATCCTCATCTGTCACTTGAAAGGGCTACTTATCTTAAGTGTAAATGTGAGAGAATACTATTTATTAACGACTAAGGAGATATGATCAATTGTTCCATATGGTTTTATTTCCCGGCAATCTCGCTATTGTACCGTTCAAATACCCGATTCGCAGAATCAATACAACCTAATAGTCTATTTTTTGTCTCTTCTAATCTGTTGACTGAACTATCTGGTCTGAGGATCAACGTCGATAAATCACCAGATAATAAAGTGTCGTAAAGTCTTAGGTTTTGTAAAGCCACATTTAGCAAAAGAGCGTTTTGTTTCATCGGCTTTAGTAAGGATAGCTCTTCTCCATTGATTTTTAATAAACTGTGGAGCATTGAGAGGTTCTCTCTCTCAAGTGGGAGATCTTTCTTCTGTATTTCAGATATAAAGGTTCTAAGGTCAGAGGTGATTTGGAAGTGTTTATAACAGATCAGATTAGCCTCTTGCTCACTCTTTTGCTTGTTTGATTGACAAGAAATGAAGAAAACAATAACAAAAGTAAGTGTTAAATAAAGAAAACCCATAAAGGTATACTTACGCATTGTATACAAGATTTACGATCTGTTCAAGGTAATGCTGATCAGTTTCATCAAATTGATTTACAGATGTGCTATCGATGTCAAGAACCCCTACTATGTTACCTGTATTATCTATTAGAGGTACTACTATCTCAGATTTAGATCTCGAATCACATGCAATATGTCCGGGAAAGAGTTCAACATCAGGAACAATAATGCACTTTCTTTGATCAATGCCTGCCCAACAAACACCGGTGTGAGGTTTTAGAACTTGACATGCAACAGGTCCTTGATAACACTTTACGATTAGTTGTCCGTCACTTAAGCAGTAGAATCCTGTCCAGAAGAAGCCATCCAGTTTGTGATGTAGAACGGCTGTGATAGTGGCCATTCTCGCTTCAGCATTTGAGGTTTTTGTCAATAATTCTTTAAGTTGTTGAAGTATTCTTTCGTAGCGTCCTGATTTGTTTCTCATAGGTCAGAATAATTTTCAAGTATCAGATTGATGGTTTGGGTACAAACAATACAAAATATATATACAGAAGGTTTAGAGCAAAACAGAAATATATCACCTGATGATTTGTCAAGACAAAAGTACAAAAAGAGTAAAAGGCAAATTATGTTCGATCATGAACAAAGAGTTGCGCTAAATTGGACATCTTTAGCTAATTGAAAACTAACAAACCTTTTTTAATCAACTGATTACGGTTGTGGCATATCATTAGGATTATAAATTAGAAGGGGTCGAAGATATTTACTTAGAATACTGAGTATGCGCGAAATAGTTATACTTATTCCTGACTTAGAGACCGAGCAGAATGTGCTAATCGATGTCAGCGTGAATGGAAGAAAAAAGGCCGTTCAATATAGAGTTGAATTAATTACTTCTGAGGAGATTGCAAGTAGTGGAGTTGATCGGGTTACCGTTTTAAAGCATAAATTAGAGAATCGCGATAAAGATTGGGAGCTAGTTGAGATTGGCGCACCAGGTGAAAAGGGAATACCATTAACATTTCGGAAAGTATTAAGTGAAAGCTCGCTTTTACAAGATTCAGTTAGTAAGGGGCAGAAGAATGACTTGCAATAATTGAACGTCTGAGAATTATTACTTGTGGGCATTATTTTCAATTTTCAAGCTTCTAGAGGCTTTAAACGTTAAAGTTTTCTTAGTGAAGTTGATTTTATTTTGGGAGTCATATCTTTGCTCAACATTTGTGTAAATATGAAGAAAGAGAACTCTTCTGTACTGATTGTGGAGGATGACCCTCGGGTTGCATTAATTATTCAGAGAGGATTAGAGTCAATAGGTGTCACATCAGATGTTGCTTTGGATGGAGAGATAGGCTTGACTTATTTTGGAGGAAGAATCTACCATCTTATTATTCTAGATATTGGTCTTCCTGGAAAGACAGGATATGAAGTTTGTAAGGAAATTCGACTTTTAAATAAGGATATTCCAATTTTGTTTCTAACTGCTTTAGGCGATTTAGAAAAGAAACTTGAAGGGTTTGAGGCAGGAGCAGATGACTATATAGTGAAGCCCTTTGAGATTCAGGAATTGGTGGCAAGGGTTCAGGTTTTCCTACGCCGGGTTCGAGGCAGATCCAATGATGCTGATACCAATGAATTATTGAAGTTTTATGATTTGGAATTGAATATGCGGACGAAGACTGCTTTCAGAGAAGGCAAGGAGATAATTTTAACTCAAAAAGAGTTTCTCCTTCTTGAGCAGTTCATGAGAAGTCCGAACCGGGTAATTTCCAAAAGCGAAATAGCTGAAAGGGTTTGGGATATTACATTCGATACGGGAACAAATGTCATTGAGGTTTACGTGAATTATCTTAGAGCAAAGGTTGATAAGGGTTTTGATAAGAGATTGATCCATACTGTTGTTGGTATGGGCTATGTTTTGAAAGTCGTTTAAGAAGGATATTCTTATCGATTTAATAAGTTGTTGTGCTTGATTGTGGTTAGTCAGAAGTATTGAAGAGCTAATTACCAATCTTCAATGTAATTCATCGATGAGATAAAAGACAATCCAATGAAGATGAAGATAAGACTCAGACTTTCATTGCTGTTTGCCGTTTTGAGCAGCAGTGTTATAGTTTTATTTACCATAGGCTTTGTGTTGTGGCTTTCACATAACCGCAGACACGAATTCAAGCAGTTACTTGAGGAGAGAGCTTTGAATGTTGCACAACTATATTGCGATACCCGTGAGGATAATGCGACAATATTAGCTGATATTTTAGTTGCTCATCCTTCAATATCTGACGAGGATATTGGAATATATGGTTCAACTGACAGTTTGCTTTTTTGTACTAGTAAGAATTTTTACCGGGTCAAGCCAATTGATTTAGGTCATGTTAGATTAATTAGGGTTAGTCTTATAGATCAACCTGATGGACGGGAGCGGTTATCATTTTACTATAAAGGAGTATTTCGATATTGCGTGGTTGTTATTGAGGCAAAAGATATTATTGGTTTTGAAAGGCTGAGAACAATCTTAGTTGTATTGTTTTTTGGTGTTATAGTTTCATTCTTGGTAGTCGTAGTTCTTGGGTTTATATTCTCGTATCGATCACTATTTCCTTTGCGGCAATTAGTTATGGGTGTTGGGCAAATTGATCCTACCCGACTCTCTGAAAGGTTGACAGTGCCTGAACCTGATGATGAGATTAAGCATCTGACAATGGCTTTCAATCATTCACTTGATCGTCTTGAGAAGGCTTTTCTAATACAAAAGAGCTTTGTTTCTAATGCGTCGCATGAGATAAGAACCCCATTGACCGTAGTTCGGGGAGAGTTGGAGCTTCTTTTAATGAACGATAGACTAGGCGGTTCAGAATTAAAGAGATCACTTGGACGGATTTATGATGTGATGCTGGAGTTAAGTGGGATTACTGATAGCCTTCTTAGTTTAGCGCAAATAGAGGGTGATGAACGTATTAGCAAAAGATCAGTAGTCCGAATAGATGAGTTATGTCTGGAAGCGATAAAAAGTGTTAATCAACGTCATAAAGAGTGGGATATAGATATAGATATAGCCTCTTTTCCTGAAGATCCGTCATTATTAGAGCTCTACGGTGATTCTTCGTTGTTAATCTTGCTGTTTAGAAATCTTATTGTTAACGGATGCAAGTATTCTTCCTCACAGCCTGTTACGGTTAGATTTGTTTTTCAAGAAGAGAGAGTTGGTGTTCGTTTTGAAGACCAAGGTATTGGAATTCTTCCGGAGGAGCGGGACCTTATATTTGAGCCTTTTTTCCGTGGGTCTAAATCAAGATCAGTTTCGGGATCAGGGTTGGGATTGGCAATCTGTAAAAGAGTTGCAATACTGCACTCAGCCACAATAGATATTGAATCTAACTCGCCTCAAGGTTCCATTTTTATAGTTTGGTTTAAAAGAGATAATCTAAGCTAATTCTAATGTCATTTTAATAGCATTCTAAGAATGAGGTAGCAACTTTGCATCAACAGAGTTGCTAATAGATCTTTAAAATGTTGTTGAAAGACTTAAGACCAGCTGTTGTTATTTTACTTGTTATGACCTCTCTCTTAGGCTATTTTTTAGAACGAAATATCAAAGAGAAAAGGGCATTAGAGATAGAGAATAACCAGTTGAGAGTTTCAAAGGATAGTCTTGAGGATGCAACCATAAGATATAGAAACACTCTGTACAGAAAAAACGAAATAATAATATCACTAAGCCGGAAAAATAACGGTAAATGATTTTTCAAATAAGTTAAACACTTAAAAAGTTTCAATCATGAAAAAAGTAGTTGTTTTTGTAGCAGTTCTTTTCTTTGCAGGTTCAATCTTTGCAACTGTTCCTCAAGATGTAAAAAAAGCTCAAACTCCAGCAACCCCTGCAAAAGTTGAGCAGAAAAAGGAGAAGAAAGCAGAAGTAAAATCTACTGCAGCTCCTGTAAAGAAAGAAGAAAAGAAAGCAGAAAAGAAAGCAGAACCCAAAAAGTAGTTCATGCTTAAGTAGAGATAGTTAGGATGTGTTCTGGTGATATATCCTAACTATTTCTTTATTCTGATTTAGTTGTTTGTCGTCTGGTTATTAATTGGTGATTATAGTCAATCGTTTAAACTCTTTAAAAAGGGTTGGTTACTCATTCTTCCATTTAGGTTTTAGGCGAGCGATTGATTTGGCCCTTTAGGGCAGGTGATGAGGGAAGCAGTGATGCTAACCTCATCACCTTTTTTACATGATCCTGGGATAAAAAGCATCCTTTATATGCTCGATCCTAGGCGGCTTATTATTCTCAATAACTATACTAATTATATCAAACCGGGTTTCACCTCTCCAGTTGCTTTTGAGTATGTAGAGGTTAGCTGCTCTTATTAGAATGCTTTGCTTTGTTTTGTTAACAGATGCATAGGGTGCTATGAAATTGTCAGAACTTCTTGTCTTCACCTCAATAATCAGAAGAACGTTATTTTCGGTTCCGATAATATCAATTTCGTTATTTCCGGCTTTCCAGTTAGTCTCTAGTATCTTAACTCCATTTGAGGTTAGATACTCTACTGCAAACTGCTCACCTTGGATTCCTAATTGGTAGGCTTGATTCATAGTTAACAAGATTGAGAAAATAGGGTTAATAGACTTTAGGGCAAAAATCAGAGAGTCTGCTTTATTGTGGTTTCTGTGCTGGTTATACTTATCTGACTTGGGAAACCCAGAGCAATAGATTGGTTTGATTTAATATGACCACATGGAAGATTAAATCCAACAGGACAATGAGGGTTGTATCTGGTAATTATTTCTGAGATAATCTCTTCTGGGGAGCTTCCATAACCTCCATCTATCATCTCTGTTAATTGACCAACTAACAATCCAACGATATTATCAAATATCCCTGCTCTACCTAATGCCATCATCATTCGATCCAGTTTGTAATGGTACTCAGAGATATCCTCAAGAAATAGGATTTTCCCTTGCGTATCAATTTGTGTTTTCGAGCCTAATGTAGATGATAAAAGAGTTAGATTTCCGCCAACAATCTCTCCTGAAATCTCTCCGGTTCTATTAAAAGGAGAGGATGCTGCTATAATTTCACTTGTCTGCTCAGTTAGTAATCTGAGTAGACTTACCCAGGCGATATCGTTAATCTCTTCAGGTAGACTGTTCGGCATTGCTCCATGGATAGTTGCAACTCCGTTTTTGTTGATAAGGTTTAGAAGCGCTGTGTTATCACTAAACCCAATAACCCATTTAGGATGTTTGATGAATGACGCTAAGCTTAATTTGTCAATAATTCTCAGAACTCCATAGCCACCACGAGCAAGCATAACGGCCTTTGCCCTTTGATCATCAAGAGCTGTTTGCAGATCATCAAGCCGTTGTTTATCATTACCGGCAAAGTTACCATACTCCTCATATAAAGATTTCCCCTCTATAACCTCAAATCCTAAATGTATTAGATTGGTTATTGATCTCTTTACCTGACTTTTATTAACACGTCCGGCCGGTGCCACTACATGTATTCTATCTCCTTTAAATACCTTTTCCGGAATTATCATCTTATAGAATTGTTTATATTAAGAATAATCTATCCAGGATTCTATATCTATGTAAATATCGTAACCTTTTCGGTTAAAAGGTTTACGGGTTTAGGTATTTTGATTCAGGTCATTTCTACTGTAGGCTGACTCGTATTTGGGAACTACTAGGCGCTAATGAAACAACGTAAACCAATATAATGTGAGCTTTATCAATTAGAAGGAACGTTTTGCCATTGCAAGAGTAATTTGCCTCAAGGGTTCCTTTGTTATCTCAGGTAACCCAATGCTTTCGAATACCTCTTCAGCCTTTAGATAGTGGTTTGATATCTCCTGATAGGCAAGTTCTTTAATGCCCAGATAGTTGTAGAGTTCAGTGACTGTTTCAACCTTTATTCTTGCAAATTGGTTTGATAATCCAAATGCATTATCAAGTTTAGCCTTCGTTACATTGTCTGCCAGGTCATAAGCTTTCAGATAAAGCCATGTTTTTTTATTGGTGACAATATCATTACCAGTCTGTTTCCCGAAAAGCTCTTGATCAGAGAAGACATCCAGAAGATCATCCATTATTTGAAAGGCAAGTCCTATATGAATTCCAAATTTGTATAGTTTCTCAGATTCTGAAACGGGCGCTTTGGCCAGAATGGCTCCTGTTTTAAGACTAGTTGCCAGTAAAACTGCGGTTTTTAGACGAATCATCTCCATGTAGGTCTCTAATGATACCTCCTCTTGAGATTCGAAATCCATGTCATATTGTTGCCCTTCACAGACCTCAATGGCTGTTTTGAAAAAAAGCTCTATAATTTCAGGGAGTAGAGAAGGTTCTATTTTAGCCAGTAGACGTGATGATTGAGCGAACATCGTATCTCCGGAAAGGATTCCTACATTTTGATTCCACTTCTTATAAACGGTGGGAACATTTCTTCTTAATGGAGCAGCGTCCATGATATCGTCATGTACCAGCGTGAAGTTGTGGAAAATCTCTATCGCAAGTGCCGCCGGCATTGCTTTCTCAATAGCTCCTCCAAATATCTGATTGGTCAATAAAAGGAGTACCGGACGTAATCGTTTACCGCCTTGTGATAATGCGTATTTAATAGGATTATAAAGTAGTTCGGGCTCATTCGGATAGCTAATTGAACCTAATTCAGATTCAAAGATGTTTCTGAGTTCTTCTGCAGAATATGCCATAGATCTAGTTTCTGTAGCAGACCCTTCTTGGTCATTGCTAGTTTATTCCGGCAAAGGTAGCGAACACTATTAATCTAAGGCCTTATTAAGCTCTTCGCATTAAATCATTTGTTGATATAATTTGAAGTTTTCTTCATCAAAACAGACAAAGATGATCTCTTCAATACAATTGTTCTCAGATTTTGTATCTATAAAGGTTCTCACGGTACTAATTGCTACAGATGCTGCTTCTGCTTTGGGATAACCATAGATACCCGTCGATATATTTGGGAATGCAATAGTTTTAACCTGAAGCTGCTGCGCAATTCTTAGTGATTCTACATAACAGCTTGCCAGTTTTTCTTTGTCTTGCGGACTGTTTGAGTAAATTGGCCCCACTGTATGAATAACATATTTAGATGGAAGGTTTCCAGCTGATGTGCTTACTGCTTTTCCTGTTTCAAGAAGTCCTTGTCTGGTAACAATTTCCTGACATTCTCTTAGTATTTCGATACCTCCTTTGCTATGAATGGCACCATCTACGCCACCACCTCCCGCAAGCCTTTTGTTGGCCGCATTAACAATCGCATCGACATCAAGCTCTGTAATATCAGTTTTTAAAATTGTAAGTCTTGGTTTCATCCTTTGTTTTGGTTTGATTTTGTTGATTGTCCGGGTCTGATTTTTTTTGCTTCTTCTTTAATACATCCGGTGTATTAAAGTTTCATTAAAAAGTAAAGTATGATTCAGTATGCAAGCTAGTAAAATGTTTTTAAGTTATCCTCTGTTTGACTGTATTTATTCTAGTTTTCATTTAGTTAAAGATATCAACATAAAGAGTCCATCCAAATAAATCCTTATGTTAAGCAATACCTAAAAGAGCCGATTTTTAATAAACCTCGCTACCTTTGCATCTCAATTTTTGACTGCTGTGATAAACAAGGATCTTATTGCTTTATATAAAGAGCACAAGCAAGTTAATCAGATTAAGGAGGCTTTATCAGGTGAGCATAAAAACCGTTTACATGTAACCGGTATTCATGGTTCTGCATTAACGGTTGTCTTGGGGGCGCTACATAGTCTTGATAACGCTGTGCATGTCTTGGTTGTTGATGATAAAGAACGTGCAGCATACTGCTTCAATGACCTGGAACAGATTTTTAATGAGCGTGAGCTTCCGTTTGACAAGAGGCGAATTCTCTTCTTTCCGACAGCATATCGTCGCCCTTATGAGATTGAGCAAACAGATAATGCTAATGTCCTCTCTCGTGCTGAGGTTCTTAATAAAGTAAATAGTGTCGGGAGAAATCTGGTTGTAGTAACCTATCCTGAAGCATTGAGTGAAAAGGTTGTTACTCGTCAGATACTTAAGAAGAATACCTTCTCTTTGCGTGAAGGGGAGGAGGTAAGTATGGATTTTCTTACCGATGTCTTATATGAGTATGGCTTTAATAGAACTGATTTTGTTGTAGAACCTGGAGAGTTTTCGATTAGAGGGGGCATTGTTGATGTCTTTTCATTCTCTGATGAGTTTCCCTATCGGATAGAGTTTTCAGGTGATGAGGTTGAGTCAATACGCACGTTTAACCCTGTTGATCAGCTCTCGAAGCAGAGGATGACTAAAATTAGCCTACTCCCTGATGTCCAGAATCGTTTATCGAAAGAGGCAAGAGAAACCCTTTTATCATATTTGCCTGAAAGTGCCGTCTGGTGGGTTGATGATTTGACTTTTATCCATGATCGTTTGGAACGGGAACTTGATAAGGCAAGGGAGATTTTTGAAAATCTGAGTAAGGATATAAAGCACCTTGCTCCGGGGGAACTATTCATGGGAGGGCGTGAGTTTTTTAAAGAGCTTGGCGCCAGAAGGGTAATAGAGTATGGTAGTAGTAGCCATTTTAAGGGAGAATCAATTGCGTTTAGAACACAAAGCCAACCCCCATTCAACAGGAACTTCGAACTCCTGCTAGATGATTTAAGAAAGCATACCCTTGAACTTTATATCAATATTATCTGCGCCGATCAGGAGAGACAACTTAACCGTCTTCAGACTATCTTTGAAGACCTTGAACAAGGTAAAGATGAAAAGGCGAGAGTAGCCGTTAAGTATCTTCAGATAGGGCTACACGAAGGATTTATTGATTTTGACCATAGAGTAGCCTGTTATACAGATCATCAAATATTTGATCGTTTTCACAGATATAGAATTCGTGATGGTTTTGCAGGCAAAGAGGCAATCACCTTAAAAGAGTTATCTAATCTTAAACAAGGGGATTTCGTAACCCATATCGACCACGGGATTGGTCGCTATGATGGCCTCGAAATAATCGAGAATAACGGCAAACTACAGGAGGTAATCAGACTGATTTACCAAAATAATGATGTATTATATGTCTCAATTCACTCTTTACACAGAATTGCCCGATATAGCGGTAAGGATGGTACACCGCCAACCATTCATCGATTAGGCGGCTCTGCATGGACTACTCAGAAGACTAAAGCAAAACAGAAACTTAAGGATATAGCCCGTGAATTGATTCAACTCTATGCAGCAAGAAAAGCGTCAGAGGGCTTCGCTTATAGTGCCGACACCTATCTTCAACATGAATTGGAAGCCTCTTTCTTATATGAGGATACTCCTGATCAATATAAAGCCACACAGGACGTTAAGGCGGATATGGAAAAGACTATGCCTATGGACAGGCTTGTCTGCGGCGATGTCGGATTTGGTAAGACTGAGGTGGCGCTCAGGGCTGCTTTTAAAGCTGTAGCAGATAGTAAACAGGTGGCCGTATTGGTACCAACAACTATTCTTGCACTTCAGCATTATAAGACGTTTAAAGATCGTTTAAAGGACTTCCCGGCTAGAGTTGATTTCATTAACCGATTTAGAACCTCAGCCAAGATCAAAGAGGTTCTTAAGGATACTTCTGATGGTAAAGTTGATATCCTTATTGGTACTCATCGGCTTTTAAGTAAAGATGTTCAGTTTAAAGACCTCGGACTTCTAATTGTCGATGAGGAACAGAAATTTGGCGTCTCATCAAAAGAAAAACTTAAACAGTTAAGGGTAAATGTCGATACGTTAACACTGACGGCAACTCCAATCCCCAGAACTCTTCAATTTTCACTACTCGGAGCAAGAGACCTCTCTGTTATTAATACGCCTCCCCCCAATCGGCAACCTGTTCAAACTGAGCTAAGAGGTTTCTCTGAAGTGACCATACGTGATGCTATTCGCTATGAAATAGGTCGTGGTGGTCAGGTCTTTTTTGTTCATAACAGGGTTCAAAACATTATGGATGTAGCCGGAATGATTAAACGCTTTGTTCCCGATGCTTCTGTGGCTATAGGCCATGGTCAGATGGATGGGAAGAAACTTGAAGAGATCATGATGGGTGTTGTTGAAGGCGATTTTGATGTTTTGGTTGCTACAACTATTATAGAGTCAGGTCTTGATATACCAAATGTTAATACCATCATAATAAATGATGCTCAGAATTTCGGCCTCAGTGAACTTCACCAGTTACGAGGTCGCGTTGGTCGTTCTAATAAAAAAGCTTTTTGTTATCTGCTTTCACCCCCTCTAGCCTCACTTCCTGATGATGCGCGAAAACGGTTGAAATCTCTTGAGGAATTTAGCGATCTTGGCAGTGGGTTTAACATTGCTATGCGTGACCTGGATATTCGCGGTGCCGGTAATCTTTTAGGGGCTGAGCAAAGTGGTTTTATTAGTGATTTGGGGTATGAAATGTATCAAAAGATTCTTGATGAGGCTATAAAAGAGCTTAAGGAGAGTGAATTTGCCGGCTTATATGAGGAGAGTAAAGAACCAGATATTACAGATTGTGTATTTGAGTCTGATCTTGAAATCATGCTGCCTGGCGACTATGTCTCTAGTATGTCAGAAAGAATTTTGCTTTATAAAGAGCTTGACAGCATTGACCGTGAAAAGGAGTTGCAGGCATGGATTGTTAGATTGACTGACCGGTTTGGTCAATTACCTCAACCTGCTCTTGACTTGGTTAACGCTTTAAGACTAAGGTGGATTGCCTCTAAAATAGGATTCGAGAAGGTGTTACTTAAAGGAAATCGTCTAACGGGTTATTTCGTAGGAGATTCTCAACATCCCTATTTCCAAAGTGATCGTTTTTCTATGGTACTTAAATTTGTACAGGCTAATCAGCGTTTATGCAGAATGCGTGAGGTGAATGGAAAACTTCAACTCTCTTTTGATGGTGTTATGGACGTTGTTAGCGCTATTTCTCTTTTGAAACCAATGGAGCTAATGTCCTAATAGATTGTAAACACTTTTTGGTAGAAGTGAAATGGGTGGATAACCAGCAGAATCTGATATTGCTGACTATCCACCCATAAGATTTGTAGTAGGAAGAGCTACATTTTTATCAGTTTTTTAAGATCTGGTTCAACCTCTTTAACAGAAGAGTATCGGCCATAGATAGTGCCATCTTTAGCAATAATAAAATAGACTGGAAGTTGGTTTCCCAGATTGTACATGGTAATTACGGGTGAGGAATCGAATTTGAAATCGCTGAGATGAAACCAGGATAGTTTATACTTATTAATTACCTCTGTCCATTGTTTCTCATCGTGTTCCAGTCCAATTGATATAAATGTTGCTTTAGAAGCTGTCTCAGAATGAAGTTTTCGTAGAGCTAACCATTCATTGGTTTGACCTTCCTGCCAAGAGCCCCAGAATTGGATTAATACGGTACTACCTAAGAAGTCGGATAAACTTATGTTCTTTCCATCTCCTTGTGACATAGTAAAGTTAGGGGCAACTTTACCGGGAGCAAGTCTCTCATCATTAAGTTTTTTCTCTGCAATCTTCTTTTTCACCTCATTAAGTGACTTGTTAAAGTAGAGAGAATGTGGATTATCTTTATAGTTGGTCATCATGGAACTGTCAACTGAAGCGAATATCTTGATATCGGCAACGGGGTCAAGTACAGGGTTAGGTCCTGAGCGTTGGTTAATAGCTATGATAGAGCCAAGTGATGAGAGATTTGATTTTATGTATTTTATGGTGAGGTCTCTTTGTGTTTCAAAGAGTGATCTGTATACGCTAGCAATTGAGTCGCGAAGGACAGAGTAATCTTTTCTCTCCTTCCCTTTTTCAAGAGCCAATCCTAGTTTCCCAATTACCTCCTTTTCATTATCAAAGGCCATTAGGTATTCATTAAGTCTTTGAGACTCATCAGAGCCGGTAATTATTACTTTACCCTGCATATCATCTCCTGATGACTTGATAGATATTTCAGATCCCGGATGAACAATAAGAATGATTCTTCCGGGGCCTCCCTGAAGAAAATAGATACCGGGAGAAGTAAGATTAACTGAAAACTTATAGATTCCTTGCTGGTTAACAGGAATAGAATCTATAGGCTTAAATTTATCAGGTGATACTTCTGCCAAATAGAGATACTTACCCGGAAATTGAGTGATTTCAGCATTAATAGTTGCAGGGCCCTCTTTTTTCTGTTTGGAATCACAGGCCGAGAGTGCGAGTAAGAGAAGCAGAAGAATTGAGAGGAGAGGTGAGTTAAAATTGAATTTCATTATCAATTGGATTTATTGTATACGAAAGGATGAACATGTCTGATAAAGAAGGGGTGATTGCCGTTAACGTTCTGTTTTTCTTTTCGTTTATTTGAACATCAACGTGCGAAAGAGATTTAGATTGTGAGATCTGAATTTGAATGTTGTTTTGAAAGTCAATACCGGGAAGATCGAGATGTTTTATTGTAGCCTCTTTAATACACCAACAGGTCATGAGTGTTGATATATCTGTGGTGTCCTTAAGTTGATTTAGCTCGTTGGTGGATAGAAATCGGTTTTTAATCTTCAGGATACGAGCTGAAATCGTTTCAATATCTACTCCCACTGGGGCAGTTACGGAGCTTGCTACGGTAACATAATCTGTTGTGTGAGAGATGGAAAACCAAGGCATTGACTTTTGTTTAAATGGGCGTCCTTTCTTGGTATATCTAACGGTTACCGGATTGCCATCATTTAGATTTTGAAGAAGCAGGCGTGATGCAAGCCACTCTTTTTTTCTCTTATCATTTCTATAAGAATCATACAGACGCCTGCCAGCTGGTGTTAGAATGACCAAATTTAATAGCTCATCAACTGTTTCAGTGATGTGCCAGATCTCGATTTTGATCTGTTCAGGTGTGAGTATTGAGTGCAGTATAGGCATCGTATTCCGGGTGCAAAAGTACCAAAACCAATGCTTTTGAGAAAGATAAACATTGTATTTCAGGGGTAGTTTTGAGGATTAGCACTATATTTGCAAACTTTTCCTCTGAAATAAATAAACTATATAAGAAGATGTCAGATCTCAATTTTGATTTTAAGGTAAAAGACATGTCATTGGCCGACTGGGGTCGCAAAGAGATTCTCATTGCTGAGAAAGAGATGCCCGGTTTGATGGCAATTCGTAAGAAATATGCTCCTTTACAACCATTAAAGGGAGCCCGTATTACAGGCTCGCTGCATATGACTATTCAGACAGCTGTATTGATAGAGACACTTGTTGCTCTTGGTGCTGATGTCAGATGGGCAAGCTGCAATATTTTTTCCACACAGGATCATGCAGCTGCGGCAGTTGTTCGTGACTCTAAGGTTCCGGTTTTTGCCTGGAAAGGTGAGACACTTGAGGAGTATTGGTGGGCAACGGGTCAAGCATTGAGTTTCCCCGGAGGTAAGGGTCCAAATCTTATTGTTGATGATGGAGGTGATGCAACCTTACTTATCCATAAAGGATTTCAAGCTGAGAATGATGCAACTGTTTTAAATGTGACTGCCTCAAGCAGAGAGGAAGAAGTTGTTTTAGAGACCTTAAAAAGAATTTTAGTTGAAGATCCACAACGTTGGCATAGAACAGTAGCTGAACTTAAGGGTGTTTCTGAAGAGACCACTACAGGTGTCCATAGACTCTATCAGATGAAAGAGAATGGAACTTTACTTGTACCGGCTATTAATGTTAATGACTCTGTTACGAAGTCGAAATTTGACAATCTATATGGCTGTCGTGAATCACTGGCCGATGGTATAAAACGTGCAACCGATGTTATGATTGCCGGTAAAGTAGTTGTTGTTCTTGGCTATGGTGATGTTGGTAAAGGATGTGCTCACAGCATGCGTACTTATGGTGCAAGGGTTCTGGTTACAGAGATAGATCCTATTTGTGCACTTCAAGCTGCAATGGAGGGTTTTGAAGTGACTACCATTGAGGATGCATTAGCTGAGGGTAATATTTATGTTACATGTACTGGCAATAAGGATGTTATAACGCTCAATCATCTGCTAAAGATGAAAGACCAGGCTATAGTCTGCAATATCGGTCACTTCGATAATGAGATTCAGGTTGATGCGCTGAATGACTTAAAGAGTGCTCGCAGGGTTCAGGTTAAGCCACAGGTTGATCAGTACTTCTTTGAAGATGGAAGGTCACTGTTTATCCTTGCAGAGGGTCGTCTGGTTAATCTTGGCTGTGCAACAGGTCATCCTTCATTTGTTATGAGTAACTCATTCAGTAATCAAACTCTGGCACAGTTGGAGTTATGGAGTAAAGACCTTGCAGTTGATGTCTATCGTCTTCCAAAACAACTCGATGAAGAGGTTGCGAGACTGCACCTCGAGCAAATTGGCGTTAAACTGACACAACTAAGCGATGAGCAAGCAGCTTATATTGGAGTGGATAAAAATGGCCCATATAAAGCTGATCATTATCGTTACTAGTTAAATATTAGGGGTTAATTCATTTTAGTATTAGCTTCTTCTAGTCCCAAAAACAGATCGGATTGAAAGAAGGTTTTAGTCGCCGACCAGAAACCTTATTCAATCCGATTTTTTTTTGTCCTTCAGAATAGCCTCAAATTATATCTAAAACAAGAAGATGTATCTGTTTTGTGATTAATGGCTTATATCAACATTTAGAGAAATGATTGATTAGCCCTAGTTGTAGACATGCAGTCTACGGTAATAGGGATCGTATGTAGTTTGGTATCGTCGTAAAACAATCGTTGCTTTACTTCCTTCCATGGGTGAACCATCAAGAAGGATAAATTTAGAGCCACAACATGAATCCACAGCGATCAGACCTGATTTGTCAACTTTTAGTTTTGAGCAGGTCTCTTCTGGGTCATAGGTACAGGTTCTCTCGTACGCAATGTATTCATCCTGAGTAAAATGGTATATTATAATGCCACGATAGCCACCATTTACGTATGCGTAATTACCGGGGATATCAAGATTATTATATTGAATAGATGAGGGATCAATGATAAAATCAACGTATGCGTAGGGGATCTCTGGTTCAGGGTCATCGTCTGAGCAAGCCACCCAGATGACAGAGGAGAACAGAAATAGGGTAATGATTAAAAATCTGCGAATAAGAGAATGGGACATGATTAAAATAGTTTAAATCAAGAACAAAAATAGTAAATTGCAACGCTTATGGAATGGCTGTTACAAGTCATCACCATAACATACATCAACTGAAATCTAACGCCAGGAATTTGATATTATTTTTGCCATGAGACCAGGACGCTTCTCTAATAATTACTCTTTCAGACGTATATGCAATATTAACGGCATCCTGATTTTATTGCTTTTATTGTCAGTGACTACTCAGAGTTGTTTTCTTAAAAAAAAGAGTACGGCAGAGAAATCAGCAATTAGGATGGAGAAGAAGAAGAAGGCAGATGAAAAGAAGCGAGCTGCAACTTTTAAGAAAAATGAGGAGAGACATTATAATATGCAGTCTGCGGCTGGCAAAGCCAGATTAGATCAAGCCAAAGCTCATCGAAAGTCTATAGAAGATCGATACAGAAAAAAAGGGAACTTTTTCCAGCGTTTATTTGGTATAAAACCCAAAAGTTGCACTGATGGATCTTAGGTCAGGGAAATGACGTATTGTTTTTTAGTGATAGGATATCTCTTTAACTTGTCAGAGAAAACACGAAAGGTGAATTGTTCAGTTCTTCTGACTAACCTCTCTCTATTCTCTCAACATCTCATCAACATCTCCACGACATCTCCTCAATATTCCCTCAATATCCCCTCTATATCCTCTACCTATGTAGTTCTAACTTATAGGGAGAGGATAGGGAGAGGATAGGGAGAGGATAGGGAGAGGATAGGG
>MTLC01000756.1_pt1 | contig 24934 bp, 20 predicted proteins | sample 1982451 | NCBI WGS metagenome assembly MTLC01 (sample SAMN05710165, study PRJNA340218) | biofilm metagenome | isolation source: sample SPH anode biofilm adapted to +100 mV | place: USA | collected 2012-02-03 | reverse complement strand
ACATAAGAGAACATAAGAGAAGCATAAGAGAGATATAAGAGGGATATAAGAGAGACGCTTGTAAGGATTATGAAATCAATGAGTTACATGTTTCGTAACTGGATTCTCATAGATAGCTTCTAATTAAACCCTATGAATCAAACATGTCCGAATGTCTTTCATTTTTGTCAATTACTAAGGAAAAGTGCTTTAGAAATCTAAAAACTTGAATGTCCATATTATAAAGAATTTACCCTCAAATAGAAGGTGGTTCCTTTGCCAGGCTCCGAGCTGAACCAGACCACCGCATTTAAAACTTCCGAGAGAAGTTTCACGATAGTAAGGCCAATACCAATTCCAGAATAACTCTTAGTAGAAGAGGAATCTCCCTGAGTAAACTGGTTATAAATTTCAGCCTGTTTAACCGGATCTATTCCAATTCCCTCATCAGCTATTAAAAATAAAATACTATCCCCCTCATTAGTAACAGATATTTTTACATGACCCATAGGGGATGACTTAGCATTACCAGTCTTTGAAAACTTTATCGCATTACTTAGAATATTCTTTAGTATAAGATTCAGCTTAAACTTATCAGAGTGAATCTTTGCTTCTACTACATTCGATATAAAATCAAGAGATACATTATTATCAATAGCACTATTTTCGAGTGTGGAAATGAGCTCTTTAATCAGTTTAACTCCATCAAAATCTGAAAGATTTAGAGAGTGAGTTTGCGATTCAAGGGTACTTAATACAAGAACATTATCGAGTAACTCCATCAGTTTTAATCCGCTCTTGCTGATAGATTTACTAAAATCCATCACCTCCTCACGGCTGAACATCCCACTTGAGATAATCTCCGCAAACCCTAGAATGCCGTTCAAAGGAGTCCTGATTTCATGGCTTATGTTCCTTAAGAAGGTTGATTTAAGTTGCTCATTTTGAATCGCACTTTCTTTCGCTTTCTCTAGCATCTCGAGATAGTGTTTAGAATCAGATATATCTTCAATAACGGCAATAAAATGGGTAACCTGGCCATTAGGACTAACCAAGGGTGTGATGACCGCATTAGCCCAGAAGAGATTACCATCACTTTTTTTATTTAACAACTCCCCCTTCCAGCTAATCCCCCTAGAGAGTTTAAGGAGAATCGCTTTATAAAACTCATCATCATGAAAACCAGATCTAAGTATATCAATTGAGTGGTTGATTACCTCATCATTCGACCAACCTGTGACTGTTGAAAAGGCTGGATTGCAATATTCTATTTTTCTTTTCTTATCAGTAATAACTGTACAAACAGGACTACTTTCAAGACCTTGTCTAAGCTGTTGAGAGATTAAAAGAGAGTGTTTTTGCTCCCAGAAAATAGAAATCTGATTAGCTATAACTTCTAAAAACTCCAGATCTTGATACGAGTAAGCATCAGGATCAGAATAACTCTGAACTACGAGGACTCCAGTAATGGTGGCTCCCATATAGAGTGGAACTCCTAACCATGACATTGGTAAAGTTCCAACCACTCCGACTCCAGATTCGGTACGATACGACTCAAGCGCAGTTCGGTTTAAGAAAAATGAGGAATGCTGTTTGACAACCTTACCAGATAGTGTCTTCCCGGTTGGCCATGACGTTATTTTGTCAACTTTGTCAACTGCATGTATTTCATAAAACATGTCCTCTTTCGCAGAATATCTTGCGACGAAGAAGTTTTCGGCCTCCATGATCTTACTTAATTCTAACCTAACTACCTCAAAAAGATCCCCAATCGCTATTTTTGAAGTGAGGGCCTCCGCAATGTTATACTGAATCTGTTTTATTGTCTCTGACCGCTTCTCTGTAGTATTATCAATCAGAAGTTCGATTCTCAATTTCGTATTCTCCTGATCAGATGGAATAACATAGCATTTTACCCGATAATGCCTTTTAATTTCAGGGATGAACCATTCTAAAACCTGGCCTCCTGTGCGGCCTTTAGAACTATCGCAACCACTTGTTATATCTACTAGTTCTTTTCCAACTTTAGCCAAACTATCCTTAAGCGTCTTTGCTGCCTGATTCATCTTAATAATCGCGTTACCACTATCTCTAATAATAAGGGCATCAGGGATGGTATCAAACAAAGACTCCAATAAAAGACTCATCTCCCGATTTTTTTGATCGCGACCTCTCAGTTCTGCCTCCAGCAAAATTCTCGGAGTAACATCATAGGCCATAACATGACGACATTCTCTACCTTCAAAGACAACTTGATGAGATACAATTTCAACCCAAATAATCTCACCACTTTTTAATTTATGCCTCCATATACCCGCCTCGTTGACAACCTTAGTCGTATTGATTATATCTGACATTAGAGCCTCAAAGTCTTCCTGAGGTCTAATCTCCTTTATGGTCATGCTTAGGAACTCTTCTCTGGAGAACCCATATTTGAGTACTGCTGCTTGATTAACGGCCACAAATTCCAGTGTAGATGTATCATAAATCCACATTGGACTAGGGTACTTGTCAAACAGACTTTGATAGATATTAGCATGAGTGGGTATCCATTGATCTGTATTCATCTCCTTTTATTCTATTATAAAATCAGAAGTCATAATAACCATAAGAAGGTTATATTACACTCCGTCTAATCGCAAATTGTTAATTACGAAAATAGTACAAAGGAAATGTAACGCACGTACCAATCACGAGACAAGAAGCATCAGTTACGAAACCATCACCTCTAAAACACGTAATGTTGATGAACTTACACAAAATCTGTCATCTAACCGATGTCCAATAACCCAAACAATATCGTTCCCTGATCTTAAAACAGGTGTCGTCTCTTTCTCTCTTCTGGAAAGTTTTTTATCTGTAAAGAAATCACTCAATTTCTTTCGTCCTTTCATCCCAAACGGAATAAACCAGTCTCCCTCCTCCCAGTAACCAACGGTTAACATTCCACCAATCTTGTCATAGTCCAACCAAATCCGATCTCTTTCTTTTGGAATAGGTTTGGTACCGTCATAGGGAAAAAGCCGCCAGGAAATTGCTATAGGATTGCTAATCGTCCCCTCATCCCCATTCAGAATAATCGGATCTGGTTTCGGCTTTGATCCCTTTTGGGTAATACTCAAATAATCACGCTCTCTTATCAAACGATGTGTTAAGCTATAAAACTGTTTCCCGGTAGTTTCATCTAAGGATCTTACAATCGATCGACAATTTGAAAGGTTAAACCCATAAGGAGAGATTAACTCAAAGAGCCAATAGACTAACCTGTCAAAACTTCTGATTTTGTTAAGATCAATTCTGATTTCATCATCTATCTGAGTAATACAGTCTCTGGTAACCTCCTCAACATGTCGATCAAACTCAGTTGAGGCGAATCTTAGAAGTTCAATACTTAAACTCGTCCTAGAGGCCGCCTCTGGCAAGAGTCCTTTTAAAACAGGAATGAGTTGGTGTCTTATCTTATTTCTTAAATAATCATCAGAGGCATTAGACCGATCCTCTCTCCATTCAATCTGTTTTAATTCGGCAAACTGTTCTATCTCTTTTCTCCACGCAAATAACAACGGTCTGATAAGGTAATCCGTTTTTGCGGGAATCCCCTTCAAACCACGTAAACCACTTCCTCTTGTCAGATTAATAAAGAAAGTCTCAATTTCATCATCCCGGTGGTGGGCTGTCAGAATGTAATCAAAGCCTTTCTCCTTTCTAAGCTTATTAAACCAGGAATATCTAAGCTCTCTGGCTACCATCTGAGTTGACTCCTTGCGCTCCTCAGCAATCTTATGCGTATCAAAAGTTATAGTATTGAAACCGATACCATACCTTAAGCAGGTCTCCTCAACGAACTTCTGATCGCCAATTGAATCATCATCTCTTAAACTAAAGTTACAATGAGCCACTTCACAGTCGAGTTTCAAATGATGAGCTAACCAAAGCAGAACCATTGAATCAATGCCGCCACTAACAGCTAGCAATAGCCTGTCTCCTTTGGAAAAGAGACCGTTATTATTGACAAAATCACGAAACCGTTGCAGCATATTTATCATCTTTTAGTCCGCCCCACCTTAATAAAATCAAGAAAAACAAACAGGCCTCAATTACCCCTATCAGGGCCCCTCCAAGTATATCCCCCGGATAGTGTACGCCAAGATAAATTCTACTATAGCTGACCAGAGATGCCCAAATAAATAATCCTATCAATGGAATCATCGATCTCTTTCTCGAGAGCAATAGCCCTATGAATAGAGCAATAGCAAATGAGTTGGCAGCATGTGAAGAGACAAAACCAAATTTTCCTCCTTTATAACCGTCAACAGTGTGTACCAACACTGATAGACCCTCCTGATGAGTAGGACGGGGTCTTTTAACTGCATCCTTAATTAATCCACTTGTCTGGTCAGTCAGAGTAATTAAAAGGGCAACCGAGAGTAATATCTTAAGGCAATCCTTCTTATAAATCACCCATAATCTATACAACAGAAATAGATAAAACGGAATCCAAATCCACTTAGAGCTTATTAACATCATAACAGGATCTAACCAGCTAGTATGCAATCCATTTAACAGGAGAAAAAGAGAGCGATCAAACGAGACGATTAAATCCATAGCTATGAGGTTTAATAAATCCTAATCTACCATATTGGTTTATTAAGTTCATTCCAAATCATATCCTTAAGTCTATCAATATTTTTCTGAGCCACAGAGGAGATGAAAATTACCTGAATTCCCTCAGGCGTATCATCTCTTCTCATCTGTTCAATCATCACATCGTCGAGAAGATCTGATTTAGTGATTGCCAAAAGTCTGGGTTTATCAAGTAACTCAGGATTATATTGTTCCAGCTCACTTAATAGAATTTGATACTGTGTGACGATAGAGTCGGCATCGGCGGGTACCATAAACAGCAGTAAGGCATTTCTCTCAATATGACGGAGGAAGCGAATTCCCAGTCCTTTTCCCTGAGAGGCTCCTTCAATAATACCAGGGATATCGGCCATTACAAACGAACGATTGTCACGATAGCTCACCATCCCCAGGTTTGGCACTAAGGTGGTAAAAGGATAGTCTGCTATTTCAGGTTTAGCAGCAGAAACAACCGACAAAAGAGTAGATTTACCTGCGTTCGGGAATCCAACAAGACCGACATCGGCCAGGATTTTAAGTTCAAGAATAAACCAACCTTCCACTCCCGGTTCACCTGGCTGAGAATAACGAGGCGTTTGGTTGGTTGCTGTTTTAAAATGGTCATTACCTAACCCTCCGCGACCACCGGGTAGAAAGATACATTCCTCGCCGTCAGTTGTTACTTCGGCTAAAATTTCACCTGTTTCAGCATCTTTTGCAATAGTCCCTAATGGAACCTCAATAAAGACATCTTTTCCATTGGCACCATGACGTAGAGCCCCCGAGCCAGACTCCCCGTGTTCAGCATAGAGATGTTTTGTATACTTAAGATGGAGTAGTGTCCATAGTTGAGAATTTGCCTTTAAAATAACATGACCGCCGCGACCGCCGTCACCACCATCAGGGCCTCCTTTGGGAATATACTTTTCCCGTCTAAAATGCATAGAACCTGCTCCTCCATTTCCTGAACGAAGAAACATCTTTACGTAATCAACAAAATTCGTAGTGGCCATCAGGCAGTTTTTTTATTTACAGTTGAACCGATAAAGCCCTTTAATAAAGAACTAACCGATTCATTCAATCTAATATGATTATCTAAAACAATTCACAAGACTAAAGAGAGGCGTGACTATAATCCTTAGATAGACTCCGTCTCATGGGGCAAAGTGTTTAGAAAGATTGAATTTCAACTTGCAAAGGTACGCCGAAAAAGGGGGATGACCAAAAGAGCGGAATTAAGGACAAAAAATCGGGCTGATAGTCCTGCTTTGATTAGGAATATCAACCCGACGAGGTTTTAAAAAGCAATTTTACCGGATGGTCTTAAAGCCCTCTCTGATCATATAGTTAAGAGCCTCAGAAACCTGGTGCGTTGTTCCTGTTCCATCTGCTTTCTGGAATATCCCCTGCTTTTTATAATAGTTTTTCACGAGGCTGGTTCTATTTTCATACTCCTCTAATCGGTTAACGATTAGTTCAGGGTCTCGGTCATAAGTACGGCTTCTATCTGTTTTACCACGTGAAGCCAGTCGTTTAAAGCACTCCAGTGTTGGAACCTTTAATTCAATAACCATATTAACTGACGAGTTCAATCTCATGAGAAGGCCATCAAGGATATAAGCCTGAACAATAGTTCTTGGAAAACCCTTAAAGATAAACCCCTTTGCATTGGGGTGAAGTTGAATCTCCCGTTCAATCAGTTTAATAGCAATCTCATCAGGCACGATTTCACCGCGTTCCATAAATGGTAAGACCTTATCTCCGATCTCAGTATTATTTGAGATCTCCTTTCTGAGGAGAGAGCCAGTACTTATATAAACCAGATTATGTCTTTTAGCCAACTCTCTACCTTGAGTACCTTTACCTGAACCCGGAGGGCCTAACAGGACAACATTCATCCATTGCCTGTCGAGAGTCTGATCAACAGCAGAAGTCAGTCGTTCAAAGATATCATCAATAGAACCCATCCCGTTAATTGGGAAATATTTATCCCTCTCCTGATAGAATTCAGCTACAGGCTTCGTCTTATTCTCATATTCTTTCAGACGATACTCAATCACTTCAAGATTATCATCGGCTCTTCCGGATGTTTTTGAGCGCTCAAGCATACGCCTAACCAGCTCATCATTTGGTACATCAAGAGCAAGCATACAAGAGAGTTGACTACCCATTCTAAGTAGTAAACCTTCAAGAATATATGCTTGAACTACAGTACGCGGAAATCCATCAAAGAGGATTCCATTTGATTCGTTATCAGTAGAAATATGCTTTTCGATAAGCTGCACTATCATATCGTCGGAGACGAGCCCCCCTTTATCAATGATAGACTTTGCTTCCATGCCCAATTCGGTACCTTCTGCAATCTCTTGTCTCAGAAGGTCACCAGTAGCTATATATGAGAGGTTATACTTCTCAATAATCAATTTAGACTGGGTGCCTTTACCGGCTCCCGGAGGTCCGAAGAGTGCAATATTTAGCATAGTTGGGACATGATTGATTTAGACTATTTTATAAATATCAGGTAGGTTTCTTCCTAATTCATCATAATCGAGACCATAACCTACGATAAAATCATTTGGAATGCTTCGTCCGATATAGTCAACTTTAAAGTCTTTGTGAAAAGCCTCGGGTTTAAAGAGAAGCGTGGCAAGACGGACATCAGACCAACCTTGTTCTTTAAGCTTCTTGAGGAACATCTCCATTGTATTCCCTGTATCAACGATATCTTCTATAATAACCAACGGACGATCACAAGGTTCGATATCCAGTGAAATTTTTTCTTTAACATCATGCGTCGTTGATGTACCGAGATAAGATGAAAGGCGAACGAAAGCGATCTCAGCCGGAAGATTAATCTTTTTCATCAGATCTGAAGCAAACATAAATGCTCCTTTGAGAACTACTACAAACAGAGGACTTTTGCCCTTCAAATCCTCGTCAATTTTAGCTGCCATAGCGGCAATATCACTTAAAATCTGATCATGTGTCAAGTAAAGTGAAAACTCTTTATCGTGCAGTTGAACGTTATTCATAACTCAAAATTTACTAGAGATAACAAGATCTACCCTATTTTTGTGCAAACGTACACAAAATTGAACCATTGGCCAAGAACAAACCAGTTAACAGTTTGTTTTTCATCAATTAACTCTAAATAATCTTTGACGTTATGACGCCATTAGTGAGTATTATTATGGGAAGCACCTCTGATTATCCTGTTATGGAGGGGGCAGCTAAGTTTCTGAATGAGATGGGAATACCATTTGAGATAAATGCTCTATCAGCTCATCGTACTCCTGAGCTTGTAGAACGTTTTGCAACGGGTGCTGCCGATAGAGGTATCAAGGTAATTATTGCTGCTGCCGGGATGGCGGCACATCTTCCGGGTGTGATAGCGGCAATGACACCTATTCCTGTTATTGGTGTACCTATCAAAGCATCTCTCGATGGGTTAGACGCTATGTTAAGCATCATTCAGATGCCACCGGGTATCCCTGTTGCCGCTGTCGCTATTAATGGATCTCTAAATGCAGCTATCCTATCTGCTCAGATGATCGCAACTGGTGATCCTGAATTAATGAATCGACTTATTAGTTATAAGAATGATTTAAAGAAAAAGATTCAAAGTGCTAATGAAGAGCTTACTCAGTATGAATTCAAATACAGAGTAAAATCTGAGTTCTAGATTCATCCTCTTTTTCTGCCTGCATTTTACTCCTGTTTCCTCTCAGAACCCCTGGCTTGCCGGTATTCTGTTGGGGAACAGGAGTAAACTTTATTAAACAGTTCATAAAAATGCGCCCTGCTGTTGAATCCTGTCTGATCGATTATCTCGCTAACATTAAGAGTTGTTGTCTGTAACAACTTAACAGCTTTATTTAACCTCCTCTGGTTTATTAGCCCATGAGGGGTAATATCAAGCAGAGTTTTCGTCTTTGTATAGAGAGCGGACTTACTAATAGCCAAATATTGACAAAGCTTCTCGGCTGAGAGACTCTGATCATCAAGATTCTCATCTATAAACGTAAGGAGACTGGTAAAGAAAGGATCCTGTACCCCTTTTATAAGTTCTCTATTATCCTCCATTGCGGTATAACGGGTTCTGATCTGCTGTCTTAGCTCAATCAAAGTCTCAATGCGAGTCCTCAGATGATCAGGATGGAATGGCTTAGGGATATATGAATCAGCACCAGCCTTTATGCCAATAATTCGATCTTCTATTTCAGCCTTGGCCGTCAGCAAAATAAGCGGCAAATGACTCAGTTCAAAATCTCCTCTGATTGTTGTAAAAAGCTCTATCCCATCCATTTCGGGCATCATTATATCTGAGATCACTAAATCAACCTTTTCAGCCCTTAAAACAGACAGTGCTTCTAATCCATTCTTCGCAAACCTTAAATCATAATCCAGCTGAAGTAAGTCCTTCATTAAATCTAATATCTCCGGGTCATCGTCAACGACCAGTATATGTGATCGTTTGGATGAACCAACACCACCATTTTCAGACTCCGTCATATCGTTTACCTCATGAAGATACTCAGGAACATCATCAGACTTAGATAATGTTGGGCTCATCTCAGAGCGGGTTAGGTTATTGAAATTACAAATGAAAGTAGTTCCCTCTCCAATAACACTTGAGACCTCAATCTGAGCACCCAAAAGATTAACCAGACTTTTAGTTACAGCAAGGCCTAACCCGCTACTTCTGTAAGTGGGAGAGCCTCCTCGTCGACGTTCTGAACTTATTCCAAAAGGCTCAAAAATCTTCGGTAGCAGTGATGCTTCAATTCCCATACCTGTATCACTTACCGAGACCTCTATCCCTCCAATAGTATTTATAGCCCGTATTACTACCTCCCCATCTGTTTTATTGTACTTTATTGCATTAGAGACCAGATTCATTACGATACGTTGAAACTTATCGGCATCTATAATAATCTCATTGGGTGCCTCTTCTTTAAGAAAGAGTATTTTAATTCCCTTCTCCTGAGCCGGCAATTCAAGATCTGCTATGACCTCGTTAATTAAAACAACAGGGTTAAATCTATCTACAACCAGATGTTCTTTCCCTTTTTCAAGCTTCCTGAACTGAATGATTTCAAGAACCAAGCGCTGGAGCTTGACAGTATTGTTATAGATCTTATAAAGCTTTGATTTAACTGGAGCACTACGCTCATCTTCTAAGAGGAGATGAATATGGGAAGTAATTAGAGTCAGAGGCGTTCTAAATTCATGGGCGATATTAGTAAAGAACTCAATCTTATAACTCTGAAGTTCTTCCTCTTTTTTCAATTTGAACTCAAGCATTGCCGCCTCTTTTTTTCTGGCTTCTCTACGACGGTGCATCTTAAGAATCAACCATTGTATAAGTATAAGCAGGGCGATATAAATTATGATTGCCCATGAGGTAAGCCAAAAAGGAGGCGTAATTATTATCTCAACCTCTTTTTGGATTTCACTCCACCGGCCATTTTCATCACTAACCCGAAGTTGCAAAACAAAGCGACCCGGAGGAAGATTAGAGAAAAGGATAGGCTGATCTGCTTCACCTTCTTCCCATGCAGAATTATAGTTCAACAACCTATATCCGATTTTATACCTCTCCTTGCTCCAGTAGACCAATGGGGTTATCTTGAAATTAAGTGCATTTTGATTATGAGAAAGATTCAATTGATTAGTGAAGTTCTCAACCAACCCTTCACCCGTAATCTTTATACTCTCATTATTGCCATCCCTCACAAGAATTTGAATCAAAGCAATTGGAGGAAAAAAATCAGAAAATGTTAACCGATCAACATTAACAATATCTACTCCAAGAGTCCCTCCAACATAAAGTCTGTTGTTCTTTTTATCAAAAAATGCTGCCCCGTCACTATATTCATAATTGATGAAGCCATCAGAAGGGTTAAACCGTCGGGCAATTTGAAGATTCTTATCAACCATCATCAGCCCTTGATTCCCGGTAATCCATAAATTACCTTTTCTATCAGACTGAATAGTATTTATGACACCATTGGCCAGGTTAACCGACTTAGGCATTGGAAACACGCCAACTCTTTTATCTGACAAAGGTAAAACAGAGAACATTCCACCACTCGTCCCAACCCAAATCCTGTCGCGCGGGCCTTTATAAAGTGCCAGAACATCGTCATTTGAGACCTCCTCCTTATTCGTTAGTATATTAACCTGATTCATCACACGCTTTGTGATGGTGTTGTATCGATACAACCCCAATCCACGAGTTCCAACCCAAATCACGCCTGGACGCTCCTCAGTCAATGTATAAACAATTTGTCTCTGCTTACTCTTAACAGTTTGATCTAAAACCAACTGTTCATAACTAATTGGATACCGATAAGAACCGTTACCAAATTCGAGTAAGATTACCCCATGACCACTTGTCCCCAGAAAAATCCTATCCTCACTATCTTCCAGAATTCGATAAACGGAACCAAAATCAACCGATTGCTCTGTCTGGAAATCATAGGGGAAACACTTTACACTGTTATAATCCTCGCTAACAATATCTACACCACTTCCATCGGTACCAACCCAGATGTTACCATCCTTACGCTGATATAGACTCAGAACAGAATTATTTGATAATCCATTGGCCAAGGTGATTGATCGTTTGTACTGATTTGTGGAGGTAAAGATATCTATTCCTCCACCCTTCGTTCCAACCAAAACATCTCCATTTCGCGCTACAAGAATGGTTCTTACAATTGGATATGCTAGTTGATCGGCAGTTATCTTTGAGATTGGGAAGGGAGCTAACCTAAGATTGAAAAGCCCTCTTCCATCAGTCCCTATCCATAATAGGTCAGGTTTACTCTCATAAATAGATAATATTCTCGTAGAGATTCTATTAGCCAGTATAAATCCGGGATGAAGAATCTTTTTTGTCTGTAGATTTAACTTCCAAATTAGCCCCTTCTCAGTTCCAAGCCAAACCAGGCCATCTTTGTCGGTTGATCCAAATGTCGAGATAGCGTCATTTTCGAGTTTTAGGGTTTCCATTTCACCGGTATTGGCATTAACTACAGTAGCTAAAACATCCCGATGAGTCATCGTCAGGTAACAAACTCCGTTAGCCTTAAAACCCTTTAACGAGGTAATAATGCTGGTATTAGGCATTACAGCTACCGGCGTTAGTTGTTTCTTTAACAAGAGAGTTATCGTCCCTCTCTGCGAAACCATATAGAGTTTATCATCAATTAAACAGATGAATCTAATATCAAGCCATCTCTCGTTCAAATCTCCCGTATAGCTAAGAGGCTCAAAGATCTTACTCGCTGGATTGTACTTATACAGCCCTTTCCCATAAACACTAACCCATATCCCTGACTTACCAGCAGCTAAATCAATATCATTTTCATAGTTCGTTTGATCAGACTCGTTAGCAAAGTAGGAGGTAAATGCACCGGTTTTACTATTATAACTTGAAACCCCTCTATTTGTCAACATCCACATCTCACCATCAGGCATGGTATAGATCTTTCTAACCACATGGTTATTAATAGAATTAGAGGCGGCTCCCGGCATAAAGGAGACGAAGTTACTGCCATCATACCGATTTAGACCATTCCATGTTCCAAACCACATAAAACCCTCATTGTCGCTAGCAATAGAGTTTACAGCCCCATTTGAGAGCCCCTCTTTTCTGGATATCGTATGCAGATCTGCTTCTCGATATTCCTGAGAATAAACGGGGTAAAGAAGAGTAATTAAGACTATTTGTATCAGTATCTTCCTCATCAACAACTTGTGATTTTCATCAGCCGGGTAACATCTAACACCTTATTGATATTACCCTGTGTATCTTCCTGTTTCAGAATGGTCAGATGTTAAAAGACTATAAGCTAATTGTCAAAGTTAATAAAAGTGTGCCTTTTCTCTGATTTAAATTGAGGTACATCTCAAAACGATCAACATTCATAAGGATTTACCTCAATATCAGATCTGAAACTAAACCTCGCTTCTACAAATACAAGGCCACTACCCTTAAATCTGTTTTTCTACACCTCCATCAAGACTCATGAAGATACATACTTCATCCAGATACCAACAATAAATCAGTCATCAGATGTAAATGATTCAGGCAAGTGATATAGGTTAAAAGAGGGACGGCGTTTCCTCAAAAAAGTTAACAGGAAACAACAATTAAGTGTTAAATAGTAAGATATTGAAGATGTTCTATCTGTGACAAAAATTCAATCTTAAATTACCATTGGGGGCACTTATTCAAAAAGCATCTCATATCTTTGTTATACTGTCATTGAGAATTACATATCACAAAACAGACCACTTATTCCTTTGCCCCACCATTTGAGGCTTGGAATTATTTTAATTCACATTTACTCAATTCAGCTCTTCAACACCATCAAGTAACAGTCTGAAGAACTTGAATTAAACTAAAACTATTATGAAAAGACAATTTATACTTTTCTTGGTATTACTGCTAACCTCCTGGGGTATCAAAGCACAATATACCACCCCGGGAACAGCTGTAAGCTGGACACTTGATTCACTGGTGTCACACTCTTCAGGAACCGTCGTTAAAGTTGGGTCTCATTACGAAGTAACTGCAGGGCTATTTATATCTCTTTCAGATACAATCAAGATTCTGACGGATGAAACGGTTAAATTTCATGACGGATCAGGTATTGAATCATCAGGAGGACTCATAATTAATCCACCAACACTGGTAACACTTACCGCCTTGGATTCACTTTCTACAGCCACTAAATGGCGTGGAATGAGACTTGACGAAACCTCATACACAGTAATAAAAAAGGCTCGCATTGAGTTTGGAGGAGGGCTAAAGAAGCTAACAACCGGTTACCTTGATATCAGTCACTCAACCATTAGAAAGAACTTCTACAAATCTGGTAGTACCGGGTCTTATGCCTCAGGAGGGGTAATCGACTTTTCAGGTAAAGTGAGCGTATTGCATTCTCGCTTCACAGAAAATCAGAGAGCCGCTATATCCTCTGGTGCAAATATCTACTCAAGTGCAAACTTTAGATATAACTATCTTTTCGATAACACCTCTGAGAATAGTAACAGACCTCAGATAAACCTTGGTCCAACAGGATCAGCTGATACCACCTTTATCGTTGGTAATACGGTAATCGGAAATGGTAAAGTAATGGTTGGGGGCATCGCTGTATCAGCATTATTAGCGGCTGATACCTATACCGTAATAGACTCAAATATTGTTCGTAACAACAGATATGGAATTGGCTTAACCGGTTCAAAGATTACCTCTTTCATTAGACATAATGTTATCGAAAACAACAACATTCAAAACAATCCTGATATAGGTGGTAGCGGAATTAACCTTACAAGTTCATCTGCAGGATCATGGCAAAAGAGTACTATTACAGGTAATACCATCACAGGTAATCTCTGGGGCATAACTATTGTCGGTTATCCTACCGTAAACATGGGTGATACCTCTGCAGCTACTTTTAATCCCGGAATGAATGTCTTCTCCAATAATGGCAATAATGGAATAACCTACGACCTTTATAACAATGGTTCACAAACCCAATATGCGATGGGTAACTGCTGGGATGTAGCAACTCAAGACTCGACAAGCATTGAGGCCGTTGTAACCCATTCTGTTGATAATGCCAACTATGGAAGAGTCTACTTTACTCCTGCCGGTAGTTGCGGTATCCCCCTTTCAGTCGAATTTAATGTAACCACTTTGGGTGGGGCACCCATAGAAAATGCCGCAGTAACTATCGGGACAGAAACCCTTACAACCAATGCTAACGGCAGAGTGTCATTTTCACTTGAAAATGGTCAGTATGACTATACTGTTGTAAAGTCTGATTTCATAACACAGTCAGGCAATTTCATCGTCTTTAGTGCTCCAAAAAGCATCACCGTAAAACTTGCTGAAGTAACTCCTACCCTCTATCCTCTCACTTTTGTAGTTACCAATGAAAGTGGTCTACCAATAGATGGAGCTGAAATTACTATCGAAGGCCAAACTGGCTCATTAATCACCTTTACCAACGGTCAGGCAACTACTCAGATCGCATCCGGATCACACAACTATTCAGTAATAAAATCAGGATATATCACCAATAACGGTACCGTCCAGGTTGCTCAAACTGCCCAAACGGTCGAAGTTACCCTCATTCAGGATATTGAAACCTATTTAGTGACCTTTAAAGTATCTGCCTTTGGTTCATTAAGTACTTCAGCCTCTATCGCAATTAACAATGAAACGTTAACCACCGATGTCAACGGAGAGGCCTCTATCGAGTTACAAGATGGAACATATCCGTATAGCGTTTCTGCGCCAGGGACTCAGATCATCAGCGGAGATGTTATAGTAGATGGTGCAGATCAAACGGTAATCATTGACCTCTCGGTTGGGATTAACGAAGATCTTTCCTCAGATGTGAAAATCTATCCTGTTCCTGTAAAACATATATTGAATATCAACAAAGAGGGCTTTATTGCCCAAATCTTTGATATGACCGGTAAGATGGTTTTTAACAGCCATACACCAACAACCCAAGTCAACATGCAGACTCTTCCTACAGGAAGATATATTCTTAGACTGATTGGCGAGAAGGTTGTTATTACGAAAAATATCAATAAGATTTAATTTACCTTATAACAATGACGGTTTAGAGGGGCTGTAGAATCTGCTACAGCCCCTCTTTTATTTTTATATCTCAGTATTCCATGTACTTTCAGGTATGGTATACTCAACTTAATAGATACTCCCGAGTCTATTCAGCTAATATTTCAGGAACGAAATATTCATATTCATTTTAACTGCTTTTGATGTATATTAAAGCTCAGTTCTTACCTTTATAGCAATTGATTAAAACCAAATGAAACAGTTGACACAACCACTTGAGAGCTCCAACTTAGTTATCAAACCTCTAACTGCCTCTGAACTCCAACTTTATAAGATCAATGACGGTCAGTTAGAACATGCACTCGGTGCTCAATACCACCCTCGAAATGTACCATATGAACTTTACGATGCACTCGAACAAGAAATAATTCCAAATGTTGAGGTTAATAAAGATGCTTATCTTTTTTATACTCTATGGTCAATCTACCATAAAGAGCTCAACTGCCTGGTAGGTGATATCTGTTTTAAAGGCCCCGCCGATATAGATGGCCAAATAGAAATCGGTTACGGTACGTACCCTGATTTTCAAGGTAGAGGTATCATGAAAGAGGCGATTAATTTAATCCTTGAATGGGCGTTTTCCCAAGAGGGGATAAAACGGATCCTTGCGGAGACGGAAGATGATAACATTGCTTCACATGCAGTTTTGAAGGCTAACAGATTTTCGCCACTTGAAAACCTTTATACCATAATGTGGAATCTTGACAAAAACAAATTCAAGGAAAAACAATAAGTTATCTTTCGCACACATGCAACTGTTTTTGATATAATTTAGAGCTATCAAAAAAGGTTTTAATCCTCATCATGCCATTCAGCGATTCACTCTTTTTAGGATTAATACATAACGGGGCAATATTAATTGCCGTGACTATAATCTATGATTACTTCTGGAAACGTGACCCTGACCTCAAATCAATAAAGAATCAGCTATTTGTTGGACTGCTTATCGGCAGTGCCTCTTTTATTATAATGAGGACGACTTGGGTCATGGAGGAGGGGACTGTCTTTGACACTCGAAGCGTTCTTTTATCAGTTTCAGGACTCTTCTTTGGAGCCATTCCAACGCTTATAGGAGCTTCCATTACTGCTATAATCAGGATAATTAATGGTGGTGCGGGCGTTTATATGGGTGTAATGGTTACGGTAAGCTCTGCTTTAATTGGCTTATTATGGCGGAAATATCTATATAGGAAGCTAAACCTCACTTATTTTCTTGAGATTTTAATCTTCTCACTTGTCGTACATATCGCAATGCTTGGTGCTACGTCTCTGTTACCTCATGAGATTCGATTTAAGACCCTCTCTCTAATCTGGATTCCAACTTTGGTAATCTATCCCTTTTTCACCCTCCTGTTCTCATTCTTTCTCGTTAAACGAGCCTCATTCTGGAAAACAGACCAGATCCTCCGCTCAGAAAAGGCCAAGCTAAGAAACTACTTCCTTATGGCTCCTGATTCCATATTTATCTGTGATAAAAAAGGAAATCTAATCCAACATAACCCAAAGTTTGAACAACTCTTTAACATCCAGAAAGACGAGAAGTCTAAAACAGAACTTACCTCATTTATCGCTCCCGAATACCGCAACACATTTCTTGAATTACTGGAATCTACCGATGGTCCTGATCAACATAAATCTGCTCAGATACTGTTTCAGCATCCAATGAAACAGGCCTTTCACGGACTAGTTGGGGTGACAAACCTTAAGGATGATGAATTCATTGGTATCATAAAAGATATTGATGAGATTATTACAACGCAATCAGAATTGATCATCGCCAAAGAGCGTGCAGAAGAGAGTGACCGATTGAAAAGTACGTTTCTTAGTTCTATGAACCATGAAATAAGAACACCCCTTAACGCCGTCATTGGCTTTAGTGATCTACTCAAAAATGACCCTGATCCATCAGTTACAATTGATTATGCTGAGATCATCAACCAAAATGGCTATTCCCTACTGCAAATATTTGAGTCTGTTTTCGAATTAGCCAAACTTAAAACTGATGGATCAAACGACCTTAACCTCTCTCTCTTTGCTATAGCCCCTTATATGCTGACTGTCCTGGATTTGGCTAAGACCTTAAAGAGTAAATTTCCAACGAAATCTATAGAAATAGAACTGGTAGAATCAGGTGATAAAACCGATCTCTCAATCTTAACCGATAGAAACAAACTAGACCTGCTCATTAAAAACCTTATCGAAAATGCTTTAAGGTTTACTCACGAGGGAAAGGTAACCATCAACTACAAGACTACTGATGAGAACCTGATAATTTCAATAGAAGACACAGGAACCGGCATCCCTCTTGATAAGCAAAAGATCATTTTTGACGCCTTCAGAAAAGCTGATGAAAATAACACGGGCAACCATCCCGGATTAGGACTGGGTCTTACTATTTGCATCGAAATCGTTTCTCTTCTTAAAGGGCATCTGGAACTTATATCTAATCCAAATCACGGCAGCAATTTTATCATAACGATTCCTCTCTTTTATTCAGAACAGTAATTCTTAAGAAATCCGGCACTATCTTACCAAAATACCAATTAACAGACTGATAATAATTCATTAGCGCTAAGATTTCTATCGCACTTTACTTCCAGTCTAATCACCTTTTTAAACAGCTAATCGTATGGTAACATATCTCAATAATCCGATTAGTGGTAAAGAAATTGAAAGATGATGTTTTTCCTATTTAAAGTAACTTTGCATCCACTATGCAACTTCGAGAAATTATTTCCTTAACAACAGAGGTGGTCAGAGATGTCGTAACCCGGCAACTTTACCTCGACCGTGCAATCCGCGACCTCTTTAGTCACCACCACATAGTAGATCAGGAGGCACGCTTCACTATCACTACTTATAGCGGCTTTATCTTTCGTAACTGGTTCAGATTAGGCGGTGGTAGAGGAGAAAAACTGAGTGATATAGTTAAAATTGCTTATTCTATCAAACCCTCTGAATTCGATAGTTGGTCTCTACAAGATCAGAATGCCGACTTTCCTGAATGGCTTATTGATTTAGCCTCAAACGAAATAGGTAATAACTGGCTAACAGAGCTTAGAGCTCTCTCATTTGCACCCCATAGAGATATTCGCTATAACCCTCTAAAAATCGAACGCCTAGCTTTAATAAACCTTCTAGCCAAAGAGGGAATATATGCCGAACCCATTTCCGGCGAACCTGAGGCAATTGAAATTACAGGAGGTAATGACCCGTTTTCAACCAGAGCATTCCGACAGGGACTGTTTGAGATCCAAGATCGATCATCACAAAAGGTAGCCCCATTTGTTCTCTCAGATTACAATAAGGGTCTTGTCATTGACGCATGCGCAGGCAACGGAGGGAAATCTCTTCACCTAAGCCACCTACTTAAAAACCAAGGTAGAATCATCTCAATGGATATCTTCGAACGTAAATTAGAAGAACTAAAAAGAAGAGCTAAAAACGCCGCTATCACCAACATTGAGACACGTCATATTTCCTCCTCCAAAATCATTAAACGCCTCGAAAATAAAGCAGACTACCTCCTTCTTGACGTGCCATGCTCAGGCTCAGGGGTTCTTAGAAGAAACCCAGAGGCAAAACTTCGTCTCAAACCTTCTGATATCGAAAATGTAAAGAAGGAACAACAAGAAATACTTGAACGATATTCAAAAATGGTCTCTCCCGGAGGTACACTTGTCTATGCTACATGCTCTCTCCTTAAAAGCGAAAACATTGATCAAGTAACCCATTTTCTAGAGAATCATCCTGGGTTCACACTACAAGAGGATAAAACCCTGCTCCCATCTTTAGGTGGAGATGGTTTCTATATGGCAAAACTTATCAATGCAAATAGTTAACCAAGAGAAATCTGATATTCACTTTATACAACCCTGCTCTAAACATCACTGGTTAAAGCTGACTTATTGAGATCAGCAACTATTCAAAACCAATTTTCAATTTTCTTAGAAACATTGAAAGAAATTTGTTCTAAGTAATTTTTTTGTACTATATTTGTTCGTTGTTTTACGAACAACTAACAAGGTAACTTGAATTAATCAAAATGAAGAGCACTCAACAGATCGATAACGAAGCATTGGCAAGGTTTGCAAAAGCCATAGGACATCCAACAAGAGTCGAAATATTAAGATTTCTGGCATCATTAGATTGCTGCTACTTTGGAGATATCCATAATGAGCTTCCCATTGCCAAAGCCACAGTTTCACAGCACCTCAAAGAGCTTAAGGAGGCCGGATTAATACAGGGCGAAATTGAAGCACCCAAGGTAAAATACTGTATTAATGCCGAAAATTGGGTAAAAGCACAGGCATACTTCAATAGCCTCTTTGAATTAAACCCTAATAAAGAGAGTTGTTGCAAGTAAATCATAAATAGTGCAAAGAGGCCATATGAATTTTAAAGGCTTAATAAAAGCCAGCTTCCTATAGTATAAATTGAAAAATCTAAATAACCCCAATATGAATATTCAGGTATTAGGCACAGGATGCCAAAAATGTAAAACGCTGGAAAAGATGACCAGGGAAGTTGTAGAATCAAAGGGAATTGATGCAACCGTAAGTAAAGTTGAGGATATTGTCGAAATCATGCGATTTGGCGTTATGACAACCCCCGCTCTTGTAATTGATGGCAAAGTGGTTTTAAAGGGACGACTCCCGTCTCAACAAGAACTTACCGATTTGATAATAAAATAACCACATTTTTTCTAGGATTCACTTAGAGGTTGTTTTCAATTCTTCTTAAAAAACAGTTAAACCAAATCAGAGAACACTGACCTATGATTAAAAAACTTAACATCTTACTGTCATTAGTCTTCATTCTTGGATTATTCTGCTTAGTACCTGTAAACAAGACTAAAGCGACTAACCCAGCCATTTCTGAAAAAGCAAAAGTTGAAGTCTACTATTTTCATTATACTCGTCGTTGTGCCACCTGCCAAGCTGTGGAAGATGAGGCAAAGAAAGATCTCAATTCTGTTTATCCCGAACTGATGAAATCGGGTAAAATTGTCTTTAAAAGCGTAAATCTGGATGAAGATCAGAGTGCGGGAATAGCTGAAACATGCAAAGCAGAGGGGCAATCGCTACTGATTATCTGCGGAAAAAAGAGATTTGACCTCACTGAAAATGCCTTTATGAATGCTCGTACTAAACCCGAACTTCTTAAACAGGAGATTAAAAAAACCATTGATCCACTAATAAAATAACCCTCAATGGAGCTGTTACAAAGTATCCTTGACAACACTCAGTATTCATTTATTTCAGCTTTTATTCTGGGGCTTATGACTGCAATCAGCCCTTGTCCCCTTGCAACCAATATCTCTGCCATTGGGTTTATTGGTCGTGACTTAGAAGATAAAAGAAGAGTTTTTATCAGTGGCTTAGTGTATACACTCGGAAGAGCCTTCAGTTACACAGTATTAGCTCTGATTATCTTTCTGGGAGCTAGTAAATTAAATGTCTCAAGGCTGTTTCAGGGATATGGAGAGAAACTTCTTGGCCCCATTCTTATTATTATTGGGCTCTTTATGCTCAACATTATCAGAATACCATTGCCCTCAGTAAGTGGGTTAGCCGATAAGTTAGAAAATAAAGGCAAAAAGAACTATCTCACCTCATTTTTACTCGGGGCAATTTTCGCCTTGGCATTTTGTCCTTATAGCGGAGTGCTATATTTTATGATGCTTATTCCTATGACCGTTTCCAGTGTCAGTGGACTCTATTTACCTGTAGTCTTTGCTGTTGCTACCGGTCTTCCTGTAATTCTATTCGCATGGATATTAGCCTATGCCGTAGGAAATGTGGGGAAACTATATAATAATCTCAGATCATTTGAATTTTGGTTTCGACGTATTGTAGCTGCAATCTTCATTGCTTGCGGTATATACTTCGTTATCATCTATTTTATTAACTAACAAAGAGACCATAGATGAGTGTTTGTCTATGGTCTCTTTTTAAAAAGATTGTTCGTCAATTAACGAACTAGGTTACAAAAATGAATAAAAGTATCTCAATTAACAGAAGGATCATTCTTCCGATTCTATTGTTACCTATTTGGTATCTGCTATATCATAATCTACAGTTTTTAACTGACCATCTGTTTTATGATCTGCTAAAAATGAATAGAGAGAGCCATCTTACTGAATCACTCCATTTCTTTGTTTTTGAGATTCCTAAGGTTCTGCTGTTATTGATTCTGATCATATTCTTAGTGGGTATTATTCGCAGTTTCTTTACCACTGAAAGAACAAGGAAAGCCCTAGAAGGGAAAAACACTTTTACCGGAAATGTCATGGCCTCGCTGCTTGGTATTGTTACTCCGTTTTGCTCATGTTCAGCAATTCCGCTCTTTTTAGGGTTTATCGAGTCGGGGGTTCCATTAGGTATAACATTTTCATTTCTTATTGCAGCTCCGATGATAAACGAGGTTGCCGTAATACTTTTATATGGGATGTTTGGATGGCAGACAGCCCTAATATATGTTCTGATGGGTCTAGTCATTGCCATTTCAGCCGGTTGGATTATTGGCAAATTAAAACTGGAAAAGTGGGTTGAAGATTGGGTTTACACTATTAAGACCGATAAGACCGATCAAGAGGAGGAAAAGCCAAGCTGGGAAGATAGAATAGAGGCCGGATATAGTTCGGTTAAAGAGATACTAAAAAAGGTCTGGATCTACATTATAGCCGGTATAGCCATTGGCGCAGCAGCCCATGGCTATGTTCCAACTGATTTTATGGCGTCCTTAATGGGTAAAGATCAATGGTATGCGGTGCCATTATCCACCCTTATCGGTATCCCATTGTATTCTAACGCTGCCGGTATTGTCCCTATCGTTTCTGTACTTCTGGAAAAAGGAGCCTCGCTTGGAACATCCCTCTCATTTATGATGTCAGTCATTGCCCTCTCGTTACCTGAAATTATTATCCTAAGAAAAGTGCTCAAACTGCCCCTGATTTTTACATTCATTGCAGTTGTTGGAAGTGGCATTATGCTCGTTGGCTTTCTTTTCAATATCATTTTCTAAACCCATAATACTACAGACATAAATAACCCATTTAAGACCCCTACTCAAGAGAATAATCGTTCATTAGACAGCGGAATAATTCATTTATAAACAAATATCTACAACAATGAAAATTTTAATTTTATGTACCGGTAATTCGTGCCGAAGTCAGATGGCACATGGTTTTCTTCAATCCTTTGACTCCCGCCTTTTGGTAAGTTCCGCAGGAACCGAGGCGAGTGGTAAGCTAAATCAGGAGGCGGTGAGAGTTATGGCAGAGGCAGGCATTGATATTAGCCATCATACCTCCGATCAGGTTGATCAATACTTACCGGAAGAGTGGGATTATGTTATCACCGTTTGTGGAGGAGCCAACGAATCTTGTCCCGCATTTATGGGTAAGGTGAAAAGGAGACTCCACATCGGATTTGATGACCCTAGTCATGCCACCGGAACACCAGAATTTATTGCAAGTGAATTCATAAGGGTAAGAGACGAGATAAAAAAGGCTTTTTATGAACTATACATTAACGAAATAAAACCACAACTATGAACCATGATCTTCTAAAATCTATAGTGCGCGAGAAATACGAGCAGATTGCTGAGCAAACCAAAGAGGAGAATGAAACCTCTTGTTGTGGGGCCGGAGGCTGTTGTACGGTTGACTATACTGTTTTCTCAGAAAACTACAACAATGAGACCGGATATAACCCTGATGCTGACTTAGGATTAGGATGTGGTATTCCTACACAGTTTGCAAACATAAAGCAAGGAGATTCAGTGCTTGATTTAGGATCTGGAGCTGGTAACGACTGTTTCGTCGCTCGTTCAATAGTTGGTAATCAAGGCAGGGTTATAGGACTGGATTTCACCAGTGCAATGCTGGAGAAAGCTAGGGAGAACAATCAAAAACTCGGCTATACAAATGTCCTGTTTGTAGAAGGAGACATTGAAAATATTCCACTGGAGAATGACTCATTTGACGTTGTTATCTCTAATTGCGTTCTTAATCTTGTACCAGATAAGGAAAAGGCTTTCTCAGAAATCAAACGCGTTTTAAAACAAGAGGGACATTTCTGCGTCTCTGATGTAGTTCTGAAAGGTGAGCTGCCTTCCAATCTTAAGAAAGATGCTGAAATGTATGCTGGTTGCGTCTCAGGGGCTATCAATCTTGATGCCTATGTTAAAATCATTGAATTATGTGGTTATAAAGAGGTTGAGATTCATAAGCTGAAAGAAATTGAACTCCCGGCTGAGATACTTATGAAATACATGAAGCCTGACGAATTGCAAAAGTTTGATGAAAAAGAAATAGGAATATTCAGCGTAACAATCTCAGGAAAAAAATGAATAAAAGACTAAAATTTCTAGACCGTTATCTTACCCTCTGGATTTTTATAGCCATGTTTATCGGTATCTTTTGGGGGTGGGTTGATCCCTCCATCTCTCAGTTTTGGGATCACCTCTCATCAGGAACTACCAACATACCAATTGCTTTAGGGTTGATAATTATGATGTATCCACCATTGGCAAAAGTAAAATATGAGGAGCTAGGAGATGTCTTCAAGAACAAAAAAATCTTACTTCTCTCACTGATTCAAAACTGGATTATTGGTCCTATTCTGATGTTTATCCTTGCGATCTTGCTTGTTAGGTTTAATATCGAGTATATGTATGGGCTAATACTTATTGGATTAGCCCGTTGTATTGCAATGGTGATTGTCTGGAATGACTTAGCTAAAGGAGACCGACAGTATGCTGCAGGTCTGGTTGCCTTCAACTCGCTGTTTCAGGTTCTGCTCTTCTCAGCATATGCCTATATTTTCATTGCAATTATCCCGGCGTGGTTTAATCTTCCCGTTAACACAGCGGTCTCGCAAATAACAATCTCAAAAATAGCTGAGAGTGTGTTCATCTATCTGGGCATTCCAATGTTAGCCGGCTTTCTAACCCGATTTATCCTAATAAGGATTAGGACATCGACGTGGTATGAAACCAAATTTGTTCCTGCCATCTCGCCATTAACATTGATTGCTTTACTGTTTACCATAGTGGTTATGTTCTCACTAAAAGGGGAATACATCATAAAGATACCGTTTGATGTAATCAGAATTGCGATTCCGTTGGTACTTTACTTTGTGATCATGTTTGTAATCTCATTTTATATGAGTTATAAAGCAGGAGCATCTTACGAGCAGGCAGCAACCTTATCCTTTACAGCAGCAAGCAATAATTTTGAACTGGCTATTGCCGTTGCAATCTCAATCTTTGGAATTAATTCGGGTGAAGCATTAGCCGCGGTAGTTGGACCATTAGTAGAAGTTCCAGTGATGATAGGTATGGTCAATGTTGCACTCTATCTCAAGAAGAGATATTGGAAAAATGCATTATAAGAGAATTGGGGCGTAGAGAGACGGCATGTCTTTCTCCCTCTCCCTTCCAAATTGAAACTTCTCCGCCTCCTTGCCTTCGACTCCGCTCAGGCAACGACCCGGTGGTTGAGCGAAGCCGAAACCACTGACAGTCTCCAATTCTCTGATATCCAGCATCTCTAAAGCACCCCTCTTATATCCCTCTTATATCTCTCTTATGACTCTCTTATGTTCTCCTATGTTTGCTTATGTCTCTCTTATAACTTTTACTCGTCCCGTTCATCTCCCT
>MTLC01000674.1_pt1 | contig 25034 bp, 19 predicted proteins | sample 1982451 | NCBI WGS metagenome assembly MTLC01 (sample SAMN05710165, study PRJNA340218) | biofilm metagenome | isolation source: sample SPH anode biofilm adapted to +100 mV | place: USA | collected 2012-02-03 | reverse complement strand
AAGCCTGGCGATAAGTGTCAGCGGCATCGTGGAATTGGTTCAAAGCCAGCTGCGCTTTCGCTTGCTCAAAAAGAACGTCAAGATTATCCCTCTTGTCAGGCAAACCGGCTCCCGTATCTTCCGAAGCATCAAGGCCTCGCAATGAAAGTTCCTGCCGCCCCGCTCCCGCCGTCTGCTCCAGCTTAATGAACTCTTTGAGCAATCCCAAATAAATTGCCGGGTGGACACAGTCAATAAACCGGACATCCTGATTACAAACGTATCCGCGGCTTACAAGAGCGCTATGTAGGCTGTGACCCGGTTTTACATAGAGGAAGGTATTCTGGCGGTAGCAAGGCTCAACCCTGTCATCACTCCAGAAGGATGGACGAAAAAAGTCGCACAGCAGATAACCACGCGCAAAGAACTTTTCGGCCCAAAAGCTATGCAGCCGGTTGTTGATGTGGTTCACGCCCGGCTGCCCGATGAACGCGGCGCCAAACAGGATCGCACCGGACAATCCGGAGAGCGATTCAACAAAAGCATCGGATGATTCAGGCTTTAAATGTTCGGCAACCTCCAGGGAAATTGCCAGGTCGAAACTCTCCGTCAGAGAAATGCTTTTTTCGAGATCGGCCGGATGGAATTCAATATTTGGGTCAAGCATGTCGGCCTGGGAATTCCAGTCACCGTCAATCCCCACACACCGCTTGACGCCCAGATCACGACAGGTAGCCAGCCAGGCGCCTCTTCCGCATCCAAGATCCGCAACAGCCCCCGGAACACCCCATACTGAGAAGAGCTGGTAAAGGTAAACCTGGGCCGACTGGAGGCTTCCATAAATCTGACTATCGTAAAAATCCTGCCCGTATAGCATATCGCCCATTATTTCATCCCGGATTGATCATGCAATTCAGTCAAATTCATCAGCGTAATGACTTCCAGCTTTCTTTCACCTGTTCCGAAACCGTATTCGCATAATATCCCTGCTGAGGCGTTATAAACGGCCTGTTCTCGTCCGGCTTTTTGAACACAACATAAATATTGGAATTGGTCCCGACCAGGCCGGCTTTAGCCATCTCCGCCAATTGCTCACGCCGCAGGATCTGAACAAGTTTTAACGGCGTTACCTCTGTATACAGAAATTGTTGAACGATATATCCATTGGCAGCGGCCAGATCCCAGTAAAAGGTCGGATTAAAGTTGAAGAACCCATGATCCAGCCATCCGGTGAACGGGGCTCCGTGAATCATCAAACCACCACCGGTCGTATGATCATGAACCGTTTTGAAAAATTGCCAAACATTGAATACATGTTCAGCAGTACCGCCGTTGTAAACAACATCGAATTCCCTGCCCAAAGAAATCGGTTGATTCAGATCCAGCTTGAGGGCCTTTTCCGTCCCGCCAAAATCTATCGCCACGGTTTCCCGGTAATTCAGGAATATCCGATAAAATATCTTGGCAACATCCCACAGCATACCGGGCAGCTGATTGCGCACCGCGTCGATAAGCTCTTGCAGAAGTTCGATCTGCTCTTCATTGTCATCCAGGAGCTGACAGATATCGTCGCTCAGCCTTTCATAAGGCACATCACCGTACCAGTTGGCCTCGCCCAGCTCCAGAAAGGTCGGATGCGGCGGCAGCAGCCGGGACTTTTTCAGCTCAGAAAATATTGCATATTCCACTGCCGTAATTGCCACGCGCGCTACCTCATTAAATTCTGATGATAAAATTGCTCTCGAAAGCAGCGTCTGATAATTTTGCTGCCATGGCTACTGGGCAGCTATCCTGTTCAAGCGCAGCTTATGATGCTCTATCAAAAGCTGATTCGTTGCATCGCCGTTACTGATATAGTTTTGCAGCAGCTCATCCAGAATTTTATTGTACTGTTCAATCCTTTTGCTATCGAGCTCTTTGTCGTAGCCGTCAAACCGGTTATATATCAAATACATGATTCGTGCGCGGCACTGCGTATAATCAGCATCTTCAACCAAGTCTTCACGCAGCAGTATTGCTTGCAAGGTAATGGCAGGCCTGAACTGGTCGTTAATTTCAAGACACTCTGCCACATTTGATAAAGCACTTTTGAAATCCTTGCCGGCATAACAGGCAAGAGCCATCAGATAAAACAACTCATGATCGGATTTGTCAAACCACAACGCCTGCCTGCAGCTGTGAATGGCATCGTCGTAATTCCCTTTTTCGTACTCTGCCTCTGCCCGGTGCTTCAACTTTATAGCATTTATCCGGGCAACTTCCTGCGGCAGCTCCTCAACGGCAAGCTCAGTAATAATAGAGCTCGATTGCACATGCCTGGCTGAAACAGACGATGCGCGACGTCTCTTCATATCAACCGCGGCCTGCAGAATGCGTAACGGCTGCGTTACCATCACATCGGACAGTGCGGCATCCTGCCAGGAGCGTATCTCTTGCTGCAGATCGGATGAACCGCGCACCATGGACAGTTTCCATTCAAGTTCGGAAAGATCGTTGCAGAGACAGACCGGATGACAGATTGCTTTGTGATAAGGGAGCTTTGCCGATCCGAAACAGATCAGCCCGAGGGAAGCGGCATCGCACAGCCCCTGTCCGGCGCCGCACGCGATAAGATTGACATAACAGGAGCACTTAGCCATATCCTGCAAATAGCTGAGAGGGTCGCCCCAACGGGTCATATCCTCAAAATCCAGATTTCTAAACATCACCTGTGACCGGAACCTTTTCTCCAGCGACGCTACGGTGCTCTCAAAACCGCCGCGGTGAAAAACTTCATTACCATGGGTCAGCATCATCACGAAGCGTTTATCAAACCAGATAGCGTCGCTCTGCTCCCCGGGACAAATGCCACGGGTGACAAACGGATCTCGCGGATAAGGAAACGCTACCGGCTGCGGCAAGTCGTACACCCAGGAAGGCGCCTTCATCATATGGTCGAGAAAGAGATCATAGCCAGGCAGGGGATTTCGTAGTGACTGCGTGTATTCACTGTGATGATGCTCATTCTGGAAATAGGTGTACAGCGCTTTGCCATTTTGGGGTGGGCGCAGAATCGGATCGAGCGATATGACTACATCATAGTTTTCCAGGGGCAGACCAGCAACATTTGGCAAATATTCCATATTGTCGTCAAGCGTCTGCTGGTGGAAATCTATTTTTTGTCGAACGTTTTTCGAGTCGTGGCAAAAGGGGAGTACGAGCCAGTCCGCCTGAAACAGATGTGTCATCTCAAGATAAGAATACTTGGATGGCCATTTTTTCAATACGTTCAAAGGGTGCACAAGATCGTATTTTCCACTGCGCCACGGGCCAAATACGTCATAGCGCTGCTTTACGATTGCAACCTTTAATCCACAGTTACCCGGATTATCAACAAAATACGGCTTTTTGCAGATGCTCTTTCCATACGGGTGCCTGAAGACCATGTCCTCAGCCCCGATCCACTGGCCCTTGTATCCCAGCAACTCCAGGTAGTCGGAAAGATTGTTGATATACACATCCAGTTGATTGAGATTGGCCCAGTTAACCTTCAGCAGAATATCCGGTTTATGTTTATTGATGGTTTCAGTGGCGCCGATCAGTACAAACAGTTCGCTTCCTTCTGTGTTAATGCTGATAATATCGACAGATTCAAGACCTTCCACGCCGTCGATATCATCCAGCTTCACTACATCAACATACTGTTCCTTATACGGCGAATAGTTAGGCTGGCCGATACAGGACAGCCCGGAATCCTTATCGTTGCATGGAGACTTGAGTACTCTTCTTCCGGGAAAATGTGAGAGGGCCTTCTGAAAGGAATTAAACCGGCCGGCCATGCCATTGAGGGCAATGTTGCGGGTAAGAACGTCATACACGGCTGAATGGGGCTCAAAAGCCCAGCCATGGATATCCTCTCGTGCTGCTGCAACGAGGAGAGATGTTCCTGCATGTGAGCCTACATCGATAATAAACGGTCGTTCATATTCGCTGCACAGATCGTAGAAAAGCCGGGCGAGAGCCTGTTGGTCATGGTCCAGCTCCACCATTCCGGATGCGGCTACATTCCATCCCCTTGTATAAAGAACCGTCTCAGGATGAAGTCGAACTTCTTTATTTCCAAACAACCTGCCTATCAAACTAGTATGCCCCCAGACCAGAACCCTAGAATTGACAACCTACCTTTCATAGGGACGTTTTTCATACTCATTGATGAAGTTGCGCAACGCCTCTCCCTGCTCAGGCACACCATTGATTTTTGAAATCTCGATCTGCATCTCCAGCATCCCGCGGCCGGCATCGAAGCTCAGGAGGGTTTCGATCGCGTCCAGAGCTGTCTGTTTTTCGTTTGCCTCAACAAACATAGTGAACAGCTTGTCAGCCAATTGAGTTTGATCTTCACTTATGGATTTATTCAGACGACCTGATATCCAAGAAACTTTATCCTGCAATCGGGAACCAATAGCGTATAAATGGAGCGGCATAACAGGTAGCGGCATATTGAACGCTCCAGGAGACAAGACACCACTCCTGATATGGGTAGATGCAGGTGTCATTGCACAGGAAAATAGCGTAGTGATCGTTGTGTCAAAACTTGTATAGTGGCACCCGATAAAAACAGCAGGTCGGAGTAGACCTCCACGGTCTGCAACATTTTTTTCATAGCTGGCAACTTCAATTATCACATCCGACATCTTTCGGGCAAACTGGACAACCTGCGGGCTTTTATCCGGGATTGGCAAGCCGCTTCCATTCGGCCTTACAGGCAAATGCTTCATAGAGAGATCGATAATGTATGCGCCTGCGTTAGCGTGAATATCTTCTGTTGATACCGGACTGCAGTTTGGAATGGACGACACTAATGCCAAAAGGTCAGCGTTATACAGAATCCACCCGGTATGGCCAAGCAGTCGCCTCAATTCTGACAACATCGAGAGCATACGTACGTTGCTTCCAAAATAACCAATCTGGACATTTTTTGAAAAATTGACCACAATATCGGCAAGATACGTGAAAGCGTGATAATCGTCATAATAGAGCCCGGTATCAAATCCGTCTACGGTAGTCTTTCCAGCAATGGGGCTGTCCATGCCCGGCAATATCTGCTCGAGTATGACGGATACCCTGGATGACTGGCGTTCATCAAGCCTGATCTCTTCAATCACCTCGTCAGGCATTCCCCAGCTTACTGCCTGTTCCGGAATGTATGGTGTAGCAACCTTAACAAAGAAATCGGCAAAGCTGTTTTCCGTCGATTTGCCGGCCACATGATAGACTGTCTGGATACGCGTATGATCACAGTGAAAAGCATGGAGACGATCCAGTATCGTTAGCGTCTCACCGTTCAGTAACCACATCCGCTTGCAGAGATTGCTGTCGACATGCCACCCCAATACCATCTGTTCATTCATGCCGTGCATCTGGAACAATTGATTTCTCAGACAGAGCTGAAAATCACCCGGCCCGTCAAAAAGAGTTTCTTTACTGGCGTTGATGATCTCGCTTATGTGCAGACGTAAGCCCCACTGTTTGAAAGATGCGATGGTTCTGACAGGATCCAGGCGGTCTGTTGACTCCCATAGGGATTCCGGCATCTCAAAGCGTGGTAGTTCGTAAAAGCCATCCGGCAGGTCCCGAAGAATTGATGAGAGCGATTGGCCATCCGTCTGCAGAGTGAACACCATGTCGGTATTAGTGTTGAGTATCCAGCGGTTGGCGGGGTTACTTCTGCGGATTGCTATATTTCTGCAGTGTGGCTCCAGCACCTTGAACTTGGAACCGTTCTTTCCCCGTTCGTACTGTTCAGGCCTCAGGCGCAGTACACGCAGTAGCTGCCTGGCTTTCGGTGTCAGAGTGTCGGCAATGGATTCAGGAAACGTAGGGATATCATTAGGAGTATTGCAGTCTACGAATATAATTTCGTCATCGGGATCATCCAGGATATGGGCAATACAGTTCAGACTTACAGCCGCGCGTTTCGCCAGATTGTAGCCGTAGGAATCGTTACGACCATATACGATTACCGTAATCATTTCAGCACTTCACTGTAAATGGATTGTTCTTCTTGGTAGTGAACTCAAGCGGCATCTCGTTCCAATCTTCCCTGTACAAAATGTTGTCAGCACAAAAAGCCGTCAATATCACAGTCGCCCCTTTGAGTTATCGCCAATGCAGCCAACTATTTCATCAGGGACTGCGTACCAGACGGTATCCCAAAAAGTGGGTGAGTAATGTCCGATGTGATAATGGTAATTTTCGAGAATTGAATCTAGATAGAGAGGGATCTGGAATAGGTGCTCTTTTGCGTGGTAAATACAGATTGCCATTTGGGGGCGGTGGTTCTTCAATGTGGCAACTGCGCCGCGCAGCACCTCCAACTCGGCACCTTCTACGTCCAGTTTGATAAAGTCAACTTTGTCGATGGATTGTTCTTCAATGAACTCATCTATGGAAATGGCCGATATAACCCGCATTTCTGCAACAGTTTCCCCGTCCGCAAGAATCCTGGCTCCCGGTCTGTTACTCGCATTTGAAAAAAAATTCAGTGTGGCTCGACTGTTCCATAATGCAACGGGGTAGAGCCTGACTTTAGGATTTTGCCGAAATCCCGGATCATCGTTCAGGCTAGTCAGGTTGGGGTCAAAACCATAAATGGTACCATCTTCGGCCAGTAGTTTTATAAATTCACCGGTATCACTTCCATCAAACACGCCCCCCTCGATAATGGTACTAAATGCTTCCGGATGTATATACTCCAAATATTCACGCCCCATTGTCTTCCGGTTTGCATGAAAAAAGTCATACAGCACTTGCTGATACTCCGGATTTTTTTTCCTGCTGGCAACTATCAGTGCATAAAGCGATTTTTGGCTGTTGCCAGTTAACAGAGCAGAGGTCTGTGAAAACTGTTCTTCCCGGATACATAACTCGTCGTCATCAAAAATCATGTGCTTATAGAGTAGTGAGGACTCCACCACCTTAAACTCGAAATTTTCCAAGGTAACAATTTTTTTGCTGATATCAACCCAATATGCCGACGTCACAAGAACAAGGTCGAAATCAAATGATGATAACTCTGCAGAGGATACAATCGGGATGGAGGTGGTAACTTCTTTGTGGGAGTCATCAATAAGACATACAATCTCCACGTCCTGCCGATGTGTTTGCAAAGTGTGTAAAAAGTGCAGACAGCCCTCGCCTATGCCATAAAGGCATACTCTTGCGCCGGGATGTATCTGGTCAAGCGAAGTCAAAAATGATGGCATCTTGTTGAGAATCATAATATTCCAAAAATTACTTTACGAGATATCCTGCCGGTGCATTGGTCCATGGCAATGTTTTGATTTTGACTTCGGGCTTGTCAGCAAAAAACTCATCAACTGCTTTCGTTTCACCGGGCCAGTCAGGAATGGAATATTCATCAAACATCATGATGCCACCCCTAGAAAGTAAGGGCCAGAGAGCTTCAAGCGCCGCTTTGGTCGGTTTATACAAGTCACAATCGAAATGCACCAGAGAGAAACGCACGCCCGGGTTTTCCGCAACAAAAGCAACAACGGTATCCTCAATATTCCCTGGGACCAGCTTGATCCGGCTCTTCCAAGGGATAAAACGGTCATTGTCAAAAATTTCGATCGCGCTGTTCAGTTCCTCAAAATATTTCTCAGGAGAAAAGCCCCCGGCAGTTTTTTGCACGGATAGAACCGTACTGCCGTCTTCGGGCAACAATTCCGTAAATCCCTTCCAATTATCGAAACCATAGACCGTTTTGGTCCTGTCGCCGATACAAAAAGTTTCAAGTAAATTTGCCCAGGTCAAAAGACCTAAGCCGCGAAAAACGCCCAGCTCAGCTATATCTCCAGGCACTTCCAAGGTCTGTTTGAAAAGTTCCGTATGGGCGATAAATCGCTTCAACCATTGGCGTCTTGCCAAAACCGGGAAAAGTTTAACGGCGTCAAGGGGATCTATGGCGTATTTATTACAATGATCTTCGAGTAAGTTCTCAATACTGTTATCCGTACCGGTCTTTTTAAATCCATCAAACTCTCTCATTTCTGCTCCTCCAAAGCCAGTTTAAAAACTTCACAGGCGTTAAGCGGTTTTTGCTTGTCAACATATGGAACGATATATGTATCGATGAAATCCGGATCTTCACCACACAGGCACACGGGATGATCGTCATTGAACCATGGATTTTTCAGGAGAGCATCTCTCATGCTAGCGATGGATCTGTCCCTTACATTACCCAAGCTGATTTGCAGGAAGTTGCAGGGGAGCAACTGACCGTCGGCCGTTAAGCCCATGAATTCCGTCCCTGCAGGGCAGTGGTCAGATTCACCACAGTAGATATCGCGGTTGATCATCCTTTGGCCGTTACTAAGGATAGGAGATGCCAGCTGAAGTTTTTTTATGAATTCGGTGTCTGCGGGGGTCATCAGAAGTTCCTTTTTCCCATCCCATTTACCGACCGGTTCGGCAATCTGAACATCCATTCTGATGCCTTTAGCGAGGGCATAATCATAGGCGAGGCAAAATCCTTCCGAGTAAAGGGATTGATTGGTCACGACAACTGAAATAGAGGCGAACAAACCTTCCCGGAGCACGTAGTCAATGGCTTCCTTGACCTTCTTAAAAGAGCCAGGTCTTCTGTTCTGATCATGTTCAGCCTCAATCCCCGAATCAAGACTGAAAGCAATTTTGTCGACTTTAAGTTCCTTGAGCCACCGGATCATCTCATGCGACATGTCCCATCCATTGCTGACAACATTAATATACGATTCATCCGGATGACACATGCGGAGGATAGCCTCAAGCCTATCCGGGTGTGCAATTGGCTCTCCCCCCTGCATCACGTAATGATAGACTCCCAACTCATAAAATTCGTCAAAAGCATGCCGGAGAATTTCTATGTCAAGCGGTTCGGTATTCGCAAAGGTCTCGGCATAACAATGGGGACACTTCATGTTGCACCGTGGCGTTACATCAAGGGCAACCGTACGTAAATCGCCAGGTTTGTGATTTCGCTGGCGCTCATGAAGTTTCGGTTTTAGTGCATACATCAGTTATTCTCCATTTCTCCGCTCTTCAAGCTTACTCATGCAGGTGTATGCCAAACTTAAGCCGAGTCATCTTACGGTGATTGGTCAACTCTTCAAGCGTCATATTGTAGAGAGCTGCTACCTTTGCCGTCTTCTCAGAAGTACTGAAATTAATCCGGTCCCATTCGAAAGCTCGCAGCACCAGCAACTCCTGGGTTGTGAACTCATCGGTTGCGATAAACGCCTGTCCAAAACCGAAATAGTTTGGATTAAAAAAGCTGAAATCCTCCGGTAATAGCTTCTGCTCCTGAGCGATACGATACAAGTCAGTGGCAGGTAACGGCGTCGCAATATGGAAATGCACCAGATCAAAATCACATGTTTCAGCGAACTTGAACGTCATCCGCAGATCATCCCACGTTTCGCCCGGAAAGCCGATCACAAAATTGGCTGCAATGTCAATCCCCCTTGTACGGCACATTTGAACAACCGGTGGCACAATCTCCAGGTTCAGCGGTTTACGGATAATATCCCGTAAGACCCGCTGGCTCCCGGATTCAACTGAAATGGTAATCTGGGTGCAGCCACTCTGCTTCATCAGGTCGAGCAGATCTTCTTTCAGGTGCCAGGCGGAAACGTTGGCAGCCTTCCATGTCAGGTTGTAGTTGCGGTCAATAAGCCCTTGCAATAGCGATGTAATTCGTTGCTTGTCGGCCAGCAGATAGTCATCCAGAAAAACGATATCTTCAATGGCATGGTTGTGTACCAGGTAGTCTATCTCATCCAAAACATCATTGACAGGCCGGAAAGCAACCCCTTTGCCGCTAATGGTGCGGGTTGCACAAAAAACGCAGTCAAAGGGACAGCCGTATGTAGTAAGCAGCGAAGCCGAGCGGACCTGGGAACTGACCTGATAGTCGGAGGTGTTGCGAACCAGGTACGGTTCAATATCCAGCAGCGAATAATCCGGCCTTACCATCTCAGCAACGGAGGAGATATAACTGGCAACCGGCGTGATATGCAGAGTACCGTCTGCCAACCGGTAACCGATAGCTGGAATCCGCTCCAGATCGGTCTTAGCAGGAGACAGAACGGCCTGCAGGAAACTGACTATTCGCTCTTCGGCATGACCGATAAAGATGAAATCTACATTGGTGTCCTTCAGAACCTCTTCAGGTAATGTTGTCGGGTATACTCCCCCTATCACGGTTATAATTGAAGGGTTTACAGCTTTTACAAGCGACATTACCGTATGGAATTGGCGGTGGTACTCAACGGAGAGCGCCGAAACCATGACAATATCAGGATCAAAGTCATTAATTTCTCTTTGGCACTCTGCTTCAGTCAGGTTCCTGGCATTGGCGTCCACAATCTGGAAAGTAAATGTATCCTTCAGAAGAGCAGAAAGTATCAGGGCGGCGTACGGAATGGAAAGCCACGGGCGCTTGTTGTGCCAACGGGAGTTGGCCAGAACTAATAGCAGCTTGTTTTTCATGGGATGGACACCGGATTATTTGTCGGCGTCAGCTGCTGACAATAATCTGCGAGCGCTTCCTGCCACGGCCTCAGGAGCGAAAGTTTTTCGGATGTAATAGGCGTACATGGATTTTTGCGGGATTTAGTATTGAAAATGGCATGGGGAACAGGCTCAATTATTACATCTAAACGCAATAAAATTACAAGTTCCCTCATCAGTTCGTACGGTGATGCCTTACCCTGATTGGCAATATGGTACAGACCGTAAGGGCTCTCATTTTCTACTATGCCTTTGACAGTATTGGCGACATCGATGCTGTAGCTGGGCGAAGCAATAATGTCCTCTGAAATACGCAGATGACGACAGCCGGAACGTATTTTTTCAAGCATTTTCTCTATTAGCTGTGTGCTGCTGTCACTCGCCCCAAACTGAATTGACAATCTGGCTATATAGTACTTGTTGGCAATGGCAGAGATAAAGCTATCAGCCCCAAACTTGGTAAATCCGTACATATTGATCGGATGGGCGGCGCTGGATTCAAGGTAATAATCGGATGTATTCCCTTCGAATACCGCATCAGTACTAAAGTGAATCAGAACAAAATCATGGATATTGGAGAGTTCCGCCAAAATCTTCGGGAACAGGGTGTTCACTCGTAATGCCTGCTGAGGGTCCTCTTCACAAGCGTCCAGGCCGTTGAAGGCTACGGCATTAATCACTATTTCAGGCTTTACCTCTTCAATGATTTTTACGACTTTATCCGAACAGCTGACATCACACTCCGAGTGATTCACGCATATTATCTTGCTCTCTCCCAGCACAGTGCGCATCGCACCGCCGACCTTCCCGGTAGGACCAAAAAGCAATATTCTCTTATTGTTCAGGTTTTTCATATTCTTATACAAAATCCAGATGTTTCTTATCAGCTTCCAGGAACTCATGGATCATCCTGTTATTGCCATCCACGACGCAATGATGGTTGCATACCTTTGAAGGGTCGATCTTGAAGAACCTGTTTTTATCGGAGTTCCAGAGTTCTTTGAACGTTCTGTCCCTGATAGAGCCAAGCATCCCCTCTTCCAGATTATAAGCCTTGTCATGGCAGGAATAAACATTCAGATCTGCACCGATCACTGGAGATATCTGAAGATACGGGCACCAGGTATATGGTTTTTCAAAAGTATCCAGTTGGGTATGGTAAGAGTCGAATATTTCAAAGTCACTCGTACCGAAGTCTGCAACGGCTCTGCGGGTTTGTTCTTTGACCGTTGCAAAGATGGGATCGTGGTAGACATTATTTTCTGCACCGCTGTTACTAACTATACAGGGTGCAACTTTGACGCTGTTGACGCCGACCTCGCTAAGCAGCTTGACCAGATCGTAGATGTGATGGCAATTCTTATGGTCAACGACAATGCAAACCCCCAGATAACACGAACCTCCAACCTTCTTGAACTGCTCCATATTGCGGATGATCCTGGTAAATTCTCCATCGGGACAGTCCCGATACTCCCTGTAGCTGTTATCATCCCAGCCATCCATGGATATGCGCAGCCAGGTGGCATTGCGGGCAAACACCTCCGAGAGTTCGCCCGTCAAGCGTGAGCCGTTGGTGAGCGCCGCAAATTTGATCGGGCTTTCTGCAAGCCTCTGTGCCGTTTCCAAAAGATGCGGATAGCAGAAAGGGTCACCACCGCCGCTGAACGTTACCGCCTTCACTCCCATTTTCACCAGATCTTCAATAATCTCCAGCATTTTGTCCCTGGGAATAGAGTCGTTTACATTCATATCCTGGCCCAGCTGCAGATTTTTGGCCCGGTAGGCACAGTACCAGCAGTTATGGTTACAGGCGTTAGTGGGTTTGATCCGAACGTTAACGGGGGGCAGTATTATCCCCGAAGAGGCCGGGAGCGAATCAAGTTTGTCCTTGAAATGGAATATTTTCATTCTGGTATATAACAAACCCATACAATTCACTCTCTCTTTACGTTAATTGAAATAAATAAACTCATAATCACCGCTATAGCCAAATTCCTTGAAAAGCCATACCCATTCATCTGGTGTAAAGAATGCAGCGCAGGTCAATGCCCAGCATTGCAGATTGAACAGCTCTTCTTCATTACGATAACCTTCTACGACGAGGTATTTGTTTTTTCCGACCCTTTCCATTTCACCCAAAGCAGACTTCAGATCTGGCAGGTGCAGGTTGTGAAGGGTAGTCAGAGAGATAACCAGATCAAACTCACTGTTTTTGAAAGGGAGCGGATCCTGGGCATTGTGCTTTAAAAGGTTGTCTCGAATCTCGTCCTTGGCGTTGGCAATAGCATAGTCTGAGCTATCTAAACCAACAATACGGCCGTCCGGCAGAAGTTGCTGCAACTCATAAAGCAAAAAACCCTTGCCGCAGCCAATATCAAGAATTGAAGCATTGCCGGCGAGCCTATAGTCATTGATGAGTTTCTCGGCAACGGGTTTCCATCTGCCGTCATATTTAAAGCCTCCATAGCCATAACGCCGATCGCCATCCCAGAAATCAGCCCCGAACTTCCTGGCCACCCGCATACACTCGACCTTGGCATCACACATGCGCGACAGATAGTCACGTGTGGTACTTGTATGCAACGGAGTGAAATAATCCCTCAAAATTCCCATCGGTCACCTCGCACAGAGCTGCTTAACCGTTGCTGCAATCGACTCTGCTTCAATCTTGAAAAGCTTTCGCATCCCTGACGTATTGTGGATTTCGTGGATAAATCGGGACGGTATCCCCAACGTGGTGAGCGAGCAGGAAAGATCCGAATCCATAATTACTTCACGCAGGGAGGCGCCAAAACCACAGGAGCGATAATGTTCCTCAACCGTTACAACCGCCCCAACCCCTTTTAGATGATGCAGCAAGGCGCTACTGTCAAGCGGCTGCAGCATCGGCACGGAGATAACGCGCGGGTGGAGACCTTCTTTCGCCAACATCCGGGCGGCGTGCATAGTTTCCTCGGCAATGGAACCGTGGCATAGCAACGCAACCGGAGTGCTGCCTTCGATCAGAACTTGCGGCTGGGTAATATCAAACTGTTGAACGGAATGGATATCAGGTTCACCCCGTTTGGCCAACCTGACATATACCGGAGAGGTTGAAGTGAGAGAAAACTCAGCGGCCAGGCGGGCTTCAACAGGGTCTATAGGTGAAAAAACAGCCAGATTAGGGAGGGTTCGGGTAAGGCTTAAGTCCTCGATTGAATAATGGGTCATGCCTGCGGGCGCATAGGTCAGTCCGCTGCCTATCCCAGCCAGAATAACCGGCAAATTCTGATAGCAGATGTCGTTTCTGACCTGCTCATAACAGCGGTATAGTACAAATGGAATAATATTATAGACCAGAACCTTGTAACCGGCCATGGCCATACCGGCGGCAAATCCGATCATATTCTGCTCGGCGGCGCCAAGGTTGAGAAAACGCTCAGGATGTTCATCCTTGAACTTGTCAAAGACCCCCAAGCCGGCATCTCCGCTGATGACAAAAATATCATCCCGTTCGGTACATGCCTGAAGAACCGTATCGATGAAGGCATTTCTCATGACAGTTCTTCCAGGGCCTGGCGTTTATGTTCGTCAGTTACCATGTAGTAGTGCCAGACAAGTTGGTCTTCCATGAATGAAACCCCCTTGCCTTTGGTGGTCTTTGCTATCACTATTTTGGGCTTTCCCTGAGACTCTTCACGCAATGCCGCGCGTAATTCCTCATGATTATGGCCATCAACTTCCAGTGCCAGCCAGCCAAACGAACTCCATTTTTCACGCATCGGCTCAAAGGCACAGATTTCGGTCGGACGCCCGTACCCTTGCAGATTGTTATGATCCATGATGGCGGTGAAATTATCCAGCCCGAGGCCTCCGGCGAATAAAGCTCCTTCCCAAATGGATCCTTCCTGTGATTCCCCATCGCCAATTATCGCAAACACCTTGCGGTCAATACGCTGTTTTTTGAAACCGTACGCCATTCCGAGCCCCATATTAAATCCGTGACCAAGTGAGCCTGCAGAGACTTCGATCCCTTTGTCACTGCAACGGTCAAGGTGAGCCGGCAGTGTGCCATTGTCCAAAAAATAACCTTCAATATCCGTTTGCGTCAGCATCCCTTTGAGATGCAGTGCACTATACAGAGACATCGCAGCATGCCCCTTGCTCAGGATGAAAATGTCACGGCTGTTCCATGGTTTTAATCTAAGGATATCGTCGTACAGTACGGCGAGTATGTCGGCGCAGGAGAGGCAAGAGCCAACATGCGGACTTTGGGAGCGATTGGCCATCTCGATGATGGTGCGCCTGATGCAGCGCGCAGAGTCGTGTGTACTCATGGGGTGGTAGATTCTCCCAGTGTTTCGGCAATGGAGACCATAATTTCGTCAAGGTTTATATGCGACATACATAACAGGCCTGTTTTGCATTTAATGTCAAAACAGGGCAACTGCGGGCAGTTGCAGGGCGATTGCAGCAGTTTTCCGCCGGTATAGAAAAACACCTCGCTCGGATCAGAGGGACCAAACAGACCAATTACTTTTTTATGAAAGGCAAACGCCAAATGAAGCCCAAGGCTGTCATTTGAAATAAGAAGCCGACAAGAGTTGATCCAGTCCATGTACTCAAACAGATTGGTCCGACCTTTCTGCCATGATACCGAATAACCTTGTGCCAGAATACGTTTTTCAAGTTCTTGCCATAACTCCATCGGCATTCCCTTGACCGGCCACTTGGAACCTACTTCGAAGTTAAGCCCAATATCATAGGTGACTTTTGATTCGGGCTTATACCCAATGATGTACTCCTGCCCTTTCCATTCGATTCCGAGCATTTCAATAAGAACCTGCTGCCAGAAGCCTTTGCCCTTATCCGAGTGTTTTCCTTCAATATAGCTGATAAAATCCAGCCCTTTTTCATAGGCGTGGTAGCTGCCGATAAGGGAGTCGAAACGGAAGCCATACTTGACCCAGGCATCAATCATGTCACTTAAAGCACAGACCCCGGGAATCTTCTCCAGGTTGATCAGAACATCAAATTTTTCCTTCATCAACTGAAACGGTACAAAACTGTCCCAGATAAGCAGCCGGTCTATCAATGGATTGCGGTGCAACAACTGTTCGGCGTGCTCTGAAACCAGCCAGGTGATATGTGAATCAGGATATTTTTCCTTCAGAGCCCAGAGCATCGGCGTTGTTCGTAACACATCACCCAGACTGGGAACTTTGCCGATTTCCGGATCGAGGGTCTCGGAATATCCAAGTTTGATTATCAGGATTTTGGTGGTCATATTGCTCCTGCGCTAAATAAAATTAACATGGTCTGGCCGATCATTCAAAAAAGCCAAAAATTCGTTGATTCGAGCCATACGGCAGTTGACGCGGCACTCATGCCCAATCTCAAGATTCGTTTCGGCAAAGGCAATGGACTTTTTGCGTTTCTCGCCAAAAAAAATCTCCTCCATTGTTTCTGTATAGATGCTGCCCACCATGAAACGGTCATCATTCAGATAGACGCTGCAGGTATAAAAATCACCTTTGGACGACAGGTATCCCCAAAAAGGCAGCGCACAGCAGGATGTAAAACGTTGAACCCCATCGTTGTATGCCTCAGTCGCAGCTTTGCGAAAAATTATAGCAGTTTTGGCGCTGCTGCCGTTGACAAATGCCTGGACACTCTTTTCAATTGAGTCAATCATTGAAGCGCTGTAGGTAAAGCCGCTTTTGTTAATCATCTGTGGATGTTCCGAATAGGGCTTGAAACTCAGGTAATCGACACAAATATCAGAATACAGTTGGAGCGACGGCTCAATATCGGCCAGATTTTGATGTATCATCAAGAACTGCACCCCTATCGTTACCGGAAGGTCTCGTTCCCGCTTGATCCTTACCGCCTCCTTGAGGCTGGTGATGGTGCGGTCAAAGCTGCCGGGCGAAATACCATGTACTTTTGCATATGTTTCTGAAGTGGCAGCGTCAATACTGAATCTGACCCAGGTCAAAGAGGGGAGAAGTTCCTCCCAAATTCCGGCATTTCCAATCATTCCGTTGGTTGTTATGGAGACATCAATCCCGCAGCTCTTTGTGTGAGCAGCAATCTCGACCATACGCGGGTGCAGAAGCGGTTCTCCTTCACCGGCGAACATGATGCTTTTCACACCCAGTCGCCCCATCTCCTCAATTCTTGTCATTAAAATCCCGGCATCCAGCGCCACCGACTCGTTGTGAGCAAAATCCAGCCCGCAGAAAAGACAGTGATGATTACAATAAGAGACAGGACTTATCTCCATATAAACCGGGGCAATCAGGCGATTTTTCTGCCAGTCGGCAACCCGGTCCAGATGCCAGTAGAGTTTGTGTCCGTCGATGGCAAAGCGGTCTTGGCTCATCTGTTATTCACCAATATCCCTTATTTCAACGCTGGTATGTCCAAAAATTTGAAAGCGGTTTGTTTTCACTTTTACGTCACAGGGATTGCAGGTTCCGTAATGTGAGCAGCCCCTGAATTCATCTATGCTGTCTGCATTAAAATCAGCATCAAGGATATGGGCAACCGGATTTCTGCCGCCATAAAGATCGGCATGGCATTTAAACACATTCCCTGCCGGATCAACCAGGATTTCTGATGTCCGGCATTCGCACTGTTTCACTGTTTGGGAGGAAACACTGTCATCATATTTGAATGTTCCGTACATCACCCCATCATGATCACCCAGAAACTCTTTCAACCTGAAATCAAGCCCCAGGGCGAGGCAACGCTCCTGGCACTCCAGGATATGGCCACGAAGCTCTGCATCCGGATGTTCAATGCCATACAGTCCAATCCTGAATCCAGCCTGCTGCAGCTTTACTGTTTTAGCGATCAGATCATTGATGTCATTCTGACCTGGGTGGTAGCTGACACGGATTGCAGCGTACGGAGCTTCGCGCGTAAATCTCCAGAGCGGAACATTCCGGATGAAAGCATCAACATCAAACATCAGGTTTGTCATGAGATCCATCTTTATTTCCGGTTTGACCTCATTCACAAACCGGTAAAACCCTGGATGCAGAGTCGGCTCACCACCTTGCAGGGTAAGTGGAAGATCCTGCCGCAATACGAGGCGGTTTGCTGCAGTTATCCAGTCATCCACTGACATAAGCCTTCTTGCCGCAAGTACATCATGCCGATTAATGCAGTATGGGCATGCCAGGTTACAGGCAAGCGTCAGGAAATAGGCAACGTAATTGTGATGTTCTTTAGGAATTATCGTATTCATTCTATTGTCATCCGCAAGTTATCTCCCGGCAGTTTCAAAAAGGTTCATTCCGGGCTACACTCCATTTTGCGGGGCGCCAACTCATACATTGGCTTGTTTCCCCAGGGGATGTCCATGCTTAACAGACTCTGGGCCTCATCTGGAGTTACATCGGCCAGCAGCATGGCATCATAATCCACATGTTCCAGCTCCGCCAAATGGTAGAGCGGCAACCAATAGAAATGCTTATGTTCCGCCTCTCCAGGCCAGTGAAGTACTCCCACCACCTGTTCAAAAGTAATGCCAAAAATGTCATACAAGAGAAAGTCTTGAGTGTTCTTGCCGGTACCGACTACTATTAGCTTGCCGGCTTGACGCAAGCTCTGACCGAGATCTTCGTAATAAGCCCTGGTTTGCGGCAGGTCAACAAAGTGCATAAAATTTTTCTGGTGGCATCGGTTACATATGAATTTGTACTCTATCACCTTCACACCATAACCGTGTGAAACCGGAAGGGTTACCGGCTCCCCGCATCGAAGGCATTCACCCTGCAGACCTAATGCCGGAGGCGTAGAGTTAATAATGACAGGTGTCAAATTTTTGGCTTGGAATTCGTGATACAGGAATGAATAGTAACGACGTGACTGACTAAAAACCGTCCTGAACATTTCCTCGTGTCCCATGGAGGTAATGTTCAGATAGGGGGTATCCATAATCGAGGGGGAGGACCAGACAATTTCACGCATGGTATGAGTGATATAGTCCCATTCGTCCAGAATCAATCCCTTCTGCATAGCACGATGGTAAATTGCCGTACCCGGGTATGTGCCCACCAGACCAAAATTACTGTCTATCTTATTTTCTATCAAAAAATCGAATGTCTGTTTGAGATCCGCCGCGGTTTCATCTTCGTTTGTCATCATGAAAGGTGCATCCACGATTAAATCAATACGCTTGGCCGCATCGTACACACGCTTGAACCCTTCAACAGTACAACCTTTCTTGAGTTTGGCCAGGATCGGTGGAGAAGCACTCTCCAGCCCGACATTCACCAGCACGCAGCCAGCCTCCTTCATAAGTGGTAACAGCTCCGGTGGCTGGTCCATCCGGAAGGCGCAAACCCATGGTTTACGCCGTTTAAGTTTCATGTACTCGCGACAAAAATGCTCGATGTCTTCTGGCCTATTAAAGAAAATTTCCGTTGCGAAACCGATGCTTTCGAAATCATAGATGTGCTGGAAAATTTCCAGCTCCAGCAAGATATGCTCTACCGAACGCGGCATGAAATGGCCAATTGTAGGTGAACAAAAGCTGCACCCCCCTTTACAGCCACGCCCGGTCAGCACCGTCATCAGCCTCCCAAGCCCGGGCACTATATGATGGCGATACCCATCCAGATAATACTGCAAATCAATCCGTTTATAGGAGGGTATCCAGAACTGTTCATCCAGATTAAACCGCACGGGCTTATTCCTCACAACACTTCCATCTAACCCGCGAAACGCCAACCCAGGAATCTGCTCAAAACCTGAACCAGTGGCCAATGCGCGCAGCAGATATGGAAAGCTCGTTTCTGCTTCACCAATTACGGCGAAGTCCAGCTTCAGATGCTGGAACAGCAATTCCAACCGTACATCGCGCGTGATACTTCCCCCCAGGACGAACGGCGTCTGAGGTGCAATGTCCTTTATATAGTTAGCAACCTCCACAAACCAGTTTGTACTGTAAACAAACCCTCCGGTGGCCACCGCCAGATATTCGCCCCGCCTCAACCGCTCAAAATAATATTCGTTCGGCTGCAACGGACGATGCGTATCCCAAAAGTCGTATGGTATTTCAGCGTGATCGAGCGTTGCAATCACGTAGCCCCATGAAATGGGGATATAGTTGGTCGGTGGTTTAATAAGAAGCACTTTATCAGGCATGGCGGTTCTCCGGCACTGCAGTAGCCCGGCATCTCTTGGCTTGTGACATTCGATCGGCAACATCCCGTGAGCATATATCGTCAGAAACCAGCTTTCTTGCTTCCTGCAAATATCTTTGTGCCTCCTCATAGCGGCGCTGGTCGTAGCAGACCCTCCCCAGGCTCGTGAGAATGGCTACAGAGTCAGGATCCGCCTCCATGGAAGCTTTAAAGCATGCTTCCGCCTGCGACAGCTCACCACGTTCGTAGTGCAGCATTCCCCTTTCGAATTGAGATTTTGCAGCCACATCCTGTTCTGTTCGTGGGGTCACACTCCCTGCGTCCATTTCACTCAACACTGCCCATACTTCCCGCTGCAAATTTTCCAGCGTATCAGATTGATCCAGAACCCGCTGAAATGGATAGGGGGTCGGCTGGCCAAAGCGCAGACCGAGATTCACCATGAATGCCGTGTCGGTTCCTGCTGTCGGCTGCAGCACTTTTACAAACAGCAGGTAGCGCGTCCGTGCTCCCAGCATTGCCAGCAGCGAGGGTCCGCCGTTCGCAAACAGATTCAGATGCGCACGTTGATAGAAAGCCATGCGGATATAGACATTGAACGCCGCGAGTATATTTAAAGAGTGGCTGCAGCTGTCCAGCATCGACCTTCCGGTTAACGCACTGTCGGTGTCCGGAATGATTATCACACCATAACCGGCCGCTCGCAGTTCATCCGCCATAGCGATCCAGGCGGGCAGATTTGAATTTCGCTCAGGGCTGAAGATTGCCTCCCGAAGTGTAAGTACAATCAGCCTCTTAACTGCTAGCCCCTGAGTATCCAGAATTTGCTCAACATACCGAACGGCTGCGGCAGGTGCTTCCAGCAGATTGGTCAAGCCGCCACGATACAGTTCACCCAACGCCTCCCGGTATGCTTGATAAATTGGCACATCATGCGTAACTTCTTTGACCGGATACCGAGATCGGGCTGATTGCCAGAGTTGGTCACACTCCGTACGATTTGTCATCACCCGGATGTCACGCACTGTTGTCAGCATATTGGCCAATGCCACCACCATGTGCTGAATTCTCCACCAGGTTGTCGTTGTAAGGGCTTTCTGCCACTCTTCAGGGGACAGACCCCGATGCTTCCAGCCATCATTCGCGCCAGCCATTATGGTCATCTGGATGCTACCTGCCCCTATCCGCTGTCGATACGCTTCGGCCGCCAGCAAAAAACAGCAGAAATCGTATGATTCCGGATAGATCGTAATATCGTAGCAAACAAAAAGAGTATCATCGGCAGAAGCTTGCTCCCACCTGCTATGGGTTTGGATTGGCACGGGGAATCGGCCTTCTCGTCGTCCGAAATTCAGGAAATGCTGCCAACCAGATGCAAATTGGTTACGTGTCACCGCTTGGGCCACATCAGGGTATAGCTGCAGATAATATGTTTCGTCAAATTCGTCCTGGTCGTAGTTGGGGTGCAGCGTCCGGGCCGGCGTCACTGTTGGAGCTGCGATCTGGAGGAGCATGTTTGCAATTGCATCGGAAGGCTGGGACATATGCGCTGCCGGGCGCCTCCCTTCCTCAACCCCCACCCGTGCATAATGGTCCAGGGCCGATCGGACCTCTCCTTTGCGTATAGATTCTGCGGCATCCGGGGAGTGCGCCAGATAATAGTCCTCGTCAAAGGAGTTCGCAAAATGTGGAAAATCTACAGATGATGACTCTGCACGGATGGCCAGTGTCATCGCTGCAACTGCCTGCCGCAACAGATCCGTAGTAAGCGGCTCCCAGACCCACTGTTGGTAGAGCCCGGAACGGAACGGCATCTGACCGGGAATCACACCCATTTGCCGGATTCGGCCAACGGAGGATTCACTCGTACCACCGCATGCGATTGACGTGTACAGATAGCGGCAACTTTGGCTGCCAATCGCCAATAACGCCGGCCCCGAGTTCGTGAAAAGATTCAAGTGCGCTTGCTCATACAGTGCCATGCGCAGCTCAAGATCAAGTGCTGCGGGAATGCAGAAACTCGCCGCGTTCCATTCCGGTCCGCGCTTAATGAAAGCCATTTCGGTGTCGGGCACTACTACCGGCCAATAGCCGTCCTGACGCAGCAGAGTTATCGTCTCAGCCCACATGGCTAGTTCAGTATTGCGATCTGTGCTCCAGCGGTTCTCACGTAACGTCAAACACACCATCGGCTTGTCGGATCCGCCATTTTCACTGTCCAACCAATTCTGCAGATAGTGGTGTGCCGCCGGTGTGGCGCGAAACCCAAGCCGAGCGCGATAACGGTCTAATCGCCGCCAGGCGTTCAGATAGATTCCATCATAATCGTCACAGATCATCACCTTGGGATAGCGAGCCAGATACAGATGGACCTCCTCGCGCGGCACAATTGAGACCGTCCGTTCCACCAGGGGACAGAGGCGAGGCAGCACCTGAAGGATATGGCTCACTTTCCAGGAGCGCATTTCCGGCGGGTATAAAGTTTCGTACTCATCCCCCTCGAACCGAACTCCTTGGTGAGCGCCGTCCACCAGCAGCAAGCGCACGCGTGAACAGCCCGACTCCAATGCTTCACCCTGCGCAGCCAAGAGAAATGCGGCTAGATCAAACGAGGTTGGAAATACTCCCAGATCGTAGATCGCACAGAGTGTGGAGTTTGAGTTATCGTGTGAGGTCATTGGGCAGGAATCTTCGCATTATCGTTTTTTCGTGCTGTCACGCACAGATGCCAACCCCAGCGCTGCTCCATCCAGCGAAAAAGTGCCTGCGGCAGGTAGCGAAAGTACCAGACCTTTTTGAATAGGTAATTACGGTATTCAGGGATGCTGTAAGGGAAAATATGGTCGATTTTTGTATCGATAATCTCGAAACCTTTTAAAAATCCCTTGATCGTCTCGGTGGTATATGAGTAGGTGACCGGACAGCCGGTTTCGGCCTCTGAATAACGGGCGATCAATTCATCCAGGGTCTCGCCCGGTTTTTTACCGTATTTCAGCTGCATCCAGAAGACCTTCCACGATGCACGATAGTAGACCATGATTTTGAAAACGCTGTCCTTGTCCATATACTTTTGGATCTGTTCGACAACCAGTTCAGGGTGCGGAGTATGGTGGATGACACCAAACGAATATACCAGGTCGTAGCGTTCAACCGGGACATAGTCGCTTAACTGTTCGGCGTTTGCCTGATAAAAGGTGATGTTGTCCAGGCCGAACACCTCGGCCCTCTTCTTTGCCAGCGCCAGGGACTCGGTGGAGAGATCCACGGCTGTCACCTGAGCACCGGCCCTGGCGAAGTTAATGGTATCGGTGCCGATGCCGCAGCCGATCTCCAAAACTTTTTTCCCCCGCCATTTTTCGAACTCAGCAAAGAGCGGGATGTGCGGCTCAACAAAATATTTGCGAGCCTCGACCTCATCGAAGTATTGCTTGGTGCCGACCGGGCTTGTCGAATGTCGGATGTTACAGGGGCGGGCGTTCCAGTAATTCTGGACTTTTTCAAGCTCAATATTGCTGAATGGATTGGTTGTGCTCATAAGTATGTATCCTTTGCAGAAATGCCGACACCGACCGGAATATAAGTAAAGGCTGACATATCATTGCTCATTGCGGTGCGCCAGCTATCGAGTACAAGTGCTCCGGGCGCTGCGAGCATGGCGATGCGTTCCCAGTTGAGATCGCGGTACTGTGGCCAGTCGGTCAGCAGGGCGATTGCCGCTGCGCCTGTCAGGCATTCGTACGGATCGGCACAGCATACGACATCGTTTCCAAGCAGGCCACGAGCGCCATCAAGGGCAGTAGGATCATGCAGTGACACCTGGTAACCGGCGGCAACCAGGCTCTTTGCCAGCACCATGGAGTGGGATTCCTCGATGATGTGGGTATCAGCCTTGTAGGAAAGCCCCAACAAGGCCACCTTTGCCGGAGGCGCGCATTGTTCTGATATCCTGTTGAAAAGCCTCTTTGGAATGCTGTTGTTGACCGCAACAACCGCCTTGCCCAACAGCGCCTCTACGCCGAATTCCTCGGCAAATACCTGAAAAGCGATATTGTCGCGAGGAAAACAGGGGCCGCCGAAACCGAGCCCCCCTTTGAGGCACTTGTTCCCCACGCGACTGTCGGCGCCGATGGCGGCGGTAATGACATCCACGTCGGCACCCGGCACCTGTTCACAGATAGCCGCCAGACCGTTGGCATAGCTGATCTTCATCGTGACATAGCAGTTGAGGCTGATCTTGGTTATCTCGGCATTGACCAGCGACATGACCGCCATGGTTGGTGAAGTCTTGCAGGTGGAAGAATAAAGTTCACGTACGGCAGAACCGGAACGTTCATCCGAAGCGCCGATCAGTACCATGTCGGGGTTGAGAAAATTGCGGATCACCGAGCCGAGCGCGATGAACTCGGGGTTGTAGACCAGGCCGAACTCTGTGCCGCAGCTTTTTCCGGTGGCCTGTTCCAGTAGCGGCTTGAAAATGTTATCACAGGAACCGGGCATGACGGTCGAGACCACATTCACTATATGGAAACTGTTTTTGGATTTCAGTGCCGGTGCCAGCCCCTCCAGCACTTTGACCAGATAGTCGTTGGTAAAGCGGCCGTCGGGGAGACTGGGGGTGGGGACGATGATCAGGGTAATATCCGAATCGTGCAGGGCAGCCTCATAGCTGTCTGCGATATGCAGAGTTTCCCAGGCTGATTCCAGAATCTCTGTCAGACCAGTCTCCTCGATGGGATTTCGGCGGGCCTCCAGTTCGCTTCTGAAATAATCATTACGATCGAACCCATAGACAGTATGTCCTGCTGAGGCAAAGCAGGCCGCTGTGCAGAGCCCCAGTTTGCCGAGGCCGATGACGGAGATGTTCATGAGTTTCCTTGTGCGGTCAGATGAATTTGTAGGTCATACTGTCGTTGAGAATGACCTGCTCGTAGATCTCGTTATGCGGCTGATAGGTGCAGCGCGGGCACTCGCCGCGTATCTTGATCTTGTCGTGGATCTTCCAATGCTCCTCGCTTCCCCAGAGGCGGTTGATCTGATTCACATCCTCCAGATTGCTTCCCAGTTCAAGTTTAGCATCGCCCCGCCGGTCACAGCAGAGCCCCAGCGTAAAGGCGTCTTTTGAGACATCCTTTCCGACCGGGGGCATGATGACAGCGGTCATGAAGACCGCATAACATTTTTGAAAATGATTCGAAGAATCAAACTGAGAGTTGAATTTGTGGGTGATACCATAGACGTTAAATGTGTCGTCATCCAGCTCAAGCGTCTTCGTGATCTGTTCGTTGAAAAGCTTGATTTCCTCAGGCTCGAACTGGATCGAGTGTGTGGGATTACCCACGTTATCCCAGGTTGTCCCGGCAGGCCGGAAGTGGATGTTCTTGCAGC